>SDBU01000761.1_pt1 | contig 46183 bp, 72 predicted proteins | sample 2277071 | NCBI WGS metagenome assembly SDBU01 (sample SAMN10397929, study PRJNA504765) | marine sediment metagenome | isolation source: marine sediment core GS08_GC12, 126 cmbsf | place: Arctic Ocean: Gakkel Ridge, Loki's castle | collected 2008
CGCCAAGCCCCCGCCGCCTGAGCACGCCCAAGCGGGCAAGGGCTTTCGACTGGCCGACCACTTCCGCCCATGACTTGGGGCGGTATTGTTCGCAAAGCTGCATGGCCTATCCTTTCATAAGGAAATCTTGTTAACGGCTGCCGTTATTACTTCTCAAACATGGCGTAAACCGCCGCCGCCTTAACTGGATCGGCCCGGAGTTCTTCGGCTAAGGGTTGACATTCCGCCTCTGTCCCCCTGCCAACAGTGCGCCCGTTGACAAGTATGTTATGCCATTGACCGCTTGCGTTTTCCTCGATTGTTACTCTCATTCTCATCTTTCGCCCTTTCCTTGGGTGCCCCACGTCACGGAATAATTTTGCGGCCATTGCTTCTTTATATGTCATTGCTCTTGCTCCTGAAAACCAAGGGGTGTCAATTACCTTCCCGATTGTGTGCGCATGTTGCGTCAAGCCAACCTGCCGCAAAGCCGAGAAGCTGGCGCGCCTCATTCTCTGATTCGCTGGATACGGTCAAGGTGGTCATAGGGCATCCACGGCCCGCGCTGGCGTCAATCACCGTTTGCGGCCTTGTCGGAATATCTTCAGAGCCTAGCGCGTATTCCCATATTGCGTCTTGACACTGTTGCGCCAACTTCAAGCCGGCTTCTCCGGCCGGCCCTACAAACACTTCATAATGATGCGTTTTCATCTTCTCTGCTCCCGTTCAATTGACGCTTGCGCGCCGGACACTCCACCGGTAGCAATGCGCGTGCCAAACTCCCGCGACTGTACTAAAATCTCTCGTAACTCCATACAGTCATTCAACATCACCTTTTCAAACCAACAGGCCCACAATGTCTCAAAACACCCTTTGAAGCACTTCTGTATCGAAACTATACAGTCAAAGTACTTATGACGTGCACGCGCTCGCGGCCCCTTGCAATCATTGACCCGGAAGGTTTCGAGACACCCCCGGCACACTTGGAACACTCCACGAACCGATCAAAACTCTTTTTCCCCTTTTCTCCCTCTTCTCCGCCATTCCCGGCACGCCCTTTGCTTTGTTAATATATTAAACCTTAGTTAAGGTTAATACGCTTAACTATGTCGTTTAATAGTGTTGTTAAGCTTTTAATAAATTAATTACTTTAAGAGGTATTAAAAGACTTAACACCCGGTGAAATCGCTCGTAAGTCCTGTCATAGTAACACCTCGACCGTCAAAACAAGCCCTTTTCAGAGCTTCTGAGGAACTTGGTGAGAAATGCAACGGGTGCAAAAAAACAGGATTCTGACCGGCACGCGGCAACCAAACAATCCAGCGGAGACCGACAAGCCAAGTCAACAGACCGATCAACGTAGGTTCTCTCGCTTGCGCCCTCTCGATCATTTCACTTGCAAGGTGGGAGCTGGCAGGGTATAATACTGTTGGCATTCAGGAGAATCAAACAACTTTCGCGCGTCGACCAGTCCTTTCCTCTCCTGGGTGCCACCTGGTCGGCGCGTTCTCTTTTCTGGAAGGTAGGTGGCATCATGGCAAAGTTCAGGACGATTGTATCACGGAGGCGTAAACCGGATGAGGTTGCCATTGCTCGGGTGGCAATCCGCAACTTCTGTCTTGAATGTGTTGGATACGTTGTGCAAGAGGTCGAGCAGTGCACCGATCCCGAGTGTTGGCTATTCCCTTGGCGGCAGGGTTCACCGACAGAATTCGCGGCATTGCGTACTCCAGCGCAGAAAGCAGCCGCAGAAGCACTGGGTGACCGACTGCGGAAGTGATTCTGTTCCCCGTTCCGTCTTATCTCGGACGCTCTAGAATCCATTTGGAGGGCTTCGGGGTGGCAAAGCACCTGCAAGGGTGTTGCGACAGCTTAGAATCGCCTCTGAGGGACTATTTGACCAGTCTGGCGGAATAGGCCCCAAATAGGCACATGCCGCCAGAGGGCACATGCCGGGTGTCAACAGTGGCACTTATCCCCGGTTCAGCGCCCCAACAAGCACAATCCCCAATGATACCAACGAATGAAAGGTAACATAACTCTTTATTATCAGACCTGCTCGCTATTCTGCCCCTGTTGCAACCCTATTCTCAGCGCCCTCGACACCCGCCGGCAGACCTTGCACGTGGATATATGTTGAACGCGCGGTTAATTAATGCCAGCAGAAGGGGCACGGGGGGAAATGGCACGCGCTCGATACCATACCCCCTCGCTCTCATATTACGACGCCGGAAAATTATTTCAGCGTTTCGGGCATCGATGCTATGTGTTCTCGGAGTGGCCGAGACATTCCTCGCGGAGGTTCCCAGCTATCCCAGCGGCCACGCTCACATTGTTCAGTTCTCTGGAAATCCCTTCGGATTCGGCGTTTGATCCCCCCTCCATTCATCGCGCCATTTCAGTGCCTTGATGAATACATAGAACGGCGCGACAATCCCAGCCATGACAGCGAGTCCAGTCCACCAGTGCGTCCGCGGGTCCATTATGCCGGCTACGAGTGCGGCTCCGGGGATCGAGAGTGCGGCCAGCCCGAGGACAGTCACCCCGATTATACCCTTTGTTCGTTTAGCGTTCATGCGTTTCACCTCCTGAGAGCGTCATCAACGTCTCCTAGCAGCGAAGCCGCTACATTCAAAAGCACGATGGTGACTATCATTATGGGTAGCGCCAACACCACGACAGCACATATCTTTACCAAGGCCATGCTCATTTTCTCCTCAAATTCTGTGCAGATCGTTGAACCAGGCTTGGATTTCGGGCATGAGGGCGCACATCCATAGCCACAGGAAGTACCCTGCGAGAGCGAAAATAGCGGCGCCGGCGAGAGCGCATAGGAGGTGCGCGAGGGGTGTGCATCTCATTTGTCTATTCCTTTGCCGGCGGGAGCACGAATAGGTCTCCGTTCCACCCGTATGCTTTGGCCACCTGTTGATGGTATACCGTTTTCGCCTGTTCAAAGGGATTCATTTTGTCGAAGTCCTCTTGCGTGGGCAGGGGATGAGGCGGTTCCGGTTCTTCCTTCTCTTGGGGGCGTAGGGCGGCGACGTCGAATTCAGCCTTGCATTTCCAACATTCGAGTTCGGTAGTATCACCATCGTAGGCGTAGAGTAAAACTTCCCCCCCGCACTTCGGGCATGGGCACAGGACTTTCGGGTCACTCATTCCGGCTCCTCCTCGAACGGTTTCCATTGGTTGCAGGAAGACTCCGGGTAAACCTTATCGTAGGTTGGAATGGGGGCATTGCGCGGGTCTGATTCAAGCGAGTATTCCCATTCCACCGATTCGCCGCACACCATGTTATCCTCGCCGTCCGGCGTGAGGTGAGTATGATTCCCGCAGTTCCCGCAGCAGGCGTGCTGGGGCGGTCTGTACGATTCGTGTAATCCCATCACCCTTCCTCCTTTGCCTTGATACCCCCAACATCAAACAATATACCACATTTTCTGCCGGCGGGCAACGATTTCTTTCAATGAGCGTTCCATATATGCGGCCTGGCGGTGCCTTTGTGAATCTTGATATACTTCTCCATTTGCTTCTCGAACATCTTGCGTTCCTCGCGAACCTCGGTCGTAAAGTTGTCCTGGTGCAGGAGGTCTTTGAACATGCCCGCGGCGCCGGAGCCGGCTTCGATACGGTCATCGTGGTCGAGGCATCCGCGTTCCCGCTTGATTCTCGTCAACTGGTACATGGTTTTCTGGTCTGCTGCGACCTGTCGGCTTACGACAAGGCGGTGCGACCGCATCGTTGACTCAAGTCCAGCGATAATACGGTTTTCCTTCATCCCTGGCCCTGCTGGTATATCCATAACAGCGCACGACCAACCTTGTGGGAAGTTTTCATCCTCTCCTGCACGCACGATATGCCTGCGAACAATCGGTTCGAGCAAAGGAACAAGGAATGCTCCGCCGAAGTTAGATTCGATCCACAGTTCGCGGGCGCCATGCTCTTTCAGGGCGAGTACGATGAGTTCGAGGTTCTCGGATGTTGCACCACGCTTGTGCGGCGGAGCGTCCTTCCCGCCCAGTCCCATCACGTGCTTCCAGAAGATGTACCCGTGCAGTTGCGCGACAATCGCGAGGGCCATCTCGTCTGCGCCCTTGCTTGCGGGGTCGAGGTATGCCTTGCAGCCCTGGTACGGGAGCCACTCGTTGCTCACCATCACTGGCGCATAGAACTGGTCATTGCCGAATCCGACGGAGTGGATGTCCTCGATTGCAGTTGAGCCACGGGAATCGCTCTTGCCCCAGGCCATCAATACGGGGGCGATGTCGCGGTGCATGGCGTCGAAGACGATCAGGTCGGACAGTTTGAGCGGGTAGAGCTCCTCGTTTGCGAGTCCGCGGACAAGCATCCGTTGCATCTGGAAGGTGTGTTTGCCGTCCATTTCACAGCCGTCGATGTGCTCTCTGCTCCACCGTTCTGGCCAGATCGAGTCGCCAGGCTTGTTCGTGCCAGATTCGAGGCGTTTTATTATGCTCGGGGCAAGGCCTGGGATTCTCTCGGCCTCTTGGGGCGTGGGATACTTCATCGGCCATGCACGGAAAGTGTAGCCCTTCTCCTCCAGCTTCTCGTATAGGCTCTCCTCGTGGTGGTCTGTGCCGAGGTAAACGATGTCGCCGCCTTCGAGCAGGATGTGTCCGAACTCTTCGCTGTTGCTGTCGAGAAGAATGCGCGCCGCCCGAGTTTGTGTGTTATTATCTTGCTCTACGTCGTCTGGGACGATAAGCGTTGCTCTAGTCCCAGGCAGCGCGCCAAGGATGCCCATGGCCATAACCGAAGGGTCTCTTGTCGGGATGCAGGGGCCGACATCGAAGCTGTCTGCGGAATCGCGCCACATATCGCCGTCGCACGGCTTGAGGTGCTGAAGGAAGGGGATGTGGTCAATCCAGATGCGGATCATGTGCAGCGACTTCTTGGAGTTTCCGGGAGTGGCAGAACAGAGCAGTATCTTCTCGTTCTGGTTGCGGTACAGCCTCCAGAGGATGTATGCGCAGGTGATCCATGTTTTGGACATGCTGCGTGTCCCGCGTACCCCGCGTCTCTTCGGGCCATGCTGGAGCCAGCCGGCGATGTCGTATTGAATCCAGTGTGGCTCAGGGAGTTTCTCGGATGGCAGGTTGCGCCAGACTTCTTTCAGGAAGAAGGGGAAGGAATCATACAGTTGTTTCTTGTAGAGCGCGAACTGCTCCTTTACAATCATCCTGTTGCCGCATCTGGGCCGCCAGACATCTTCGGCATCTCCAACACTTCAGGATTCTTGAAGCCCAGGCGTTGTGCCATTTCGTCTTCGGAACTGCCGGCAGCGACCTCCTTTGTCATGCCCAGGTCGGCAAGCCGCTTGCGTGCAATCTCGAAGTACTGGTGGGGCGCGTCGATCTTGACAACTTTCTGTGTCTTGGCATCGTAGACCTTCACCCCGCTCTTCAGCATCTTGAGCAGGCGCTTGTCAAACGTTTCGTCTAACTCCACTTGGACTTTAATCTTGTCCTCAGCTTCGGTGGTTTCAATATCTTCGCTCATTTCTTCTTTCCCTTCGGTCTCCTGGCCTTCTTCTTCGGCGGCTTTGGCGGCCTGTGATGTCCGTGCAATCCCATAACGCTCTCCTTATTCTGAAGTTATCCTGACCATGCCACGCTCGCAAGGGAGCCACTCGATGCGAATGGGGCGCTTCTGCAACCATCTTTTGATGAAGTTTTCTATTGGCGACAGGGCAGCACGGGTGACAAGCAGTTGCCAGCCGTCGGCAAGCAAGGGATTGTCGAGCAGCATCCTGAGGCAGTGGCGTCGCCCGGAGTATCCCGTAGGCCCGTCGAGCAGAACTGTATCGTACGGCGGAGTGCCCGGAGGCAGGATCGCTGTTACTATGTCATCGTCGTACCAACCGTTGGCATCGAGAGGATGGAACTTCCACTCGACACGCGGGTCCAAGAATCGGGCCGCGCATTCATCCGTATAAGCCGCATCCTCGTCAATGCTCATAATGTGGCTGCTGCGGCCGGCGAGGAGCGCATGAGTGCCAAGCCCCATGCCTGAACCGAACTCAAGTGCGCGCCCGGTAGCGTGCTGCACGATCAGGGCGGTTTCGTCTTGCTTCAGGTTGTGCTCAGTGTACTCGAATGACATGGTTTACCTTACCTTCCGCTTTTTGTTGAAGTTGGCCCACCACTCCTTGAACCCAATGACTGGTAGAGACTTCTCCAGGGATTCCTTCTGCTCTTTCCAGTCTACCCAGAAACTCAGCGCGATTCCAAGGCTCTCGATAGCCCTTCTCTCGTCACCTTTCTTTGCCCGACGATCATAGACATAGGCTATTCCGAGAAGTTGGATTATCTTTTCTGCCCGAGTCCTGTCCTCGGACGCCATCAATTCTATGTCAGACCAGAACGGCGTTCCGAGTTTGAATATCCCGCCGAACGGGTCCGTGCTGCCCCTGAACTTGGGGCCGCGAGTGAGTGCGTTTATTGCATTTACTCCAGCAGATAGTTGGTAGAGTGTATAGTCTGGGAGCGGTTGTCCAAGCATCTTGGCTTCTTCCAACAACGGGTCTGAGAGCGAGAATACTATTTCTCTGCCAGGCCGCTTTGGGTCGCGCACGGCCACTCGGTATCCACGCTCAGGGCGAGCATCCTTTTTACGGCCAGTTACCTGCATTGCGATAAGGCCGGGGAGTACATACCACACGAACAACTTATACCCGTAGTGCCGGAGGAGTTGCGGCCAGAACTTCCTTGGTTGGCGGAACATCCGCAGGAGTATGCGCTTCATGCTGATCCTGTAGGTCGGCGTGAATACAAATCGGTTGAGTATCCTCCGAGTCTCTTTGGGCACCTTGCCGTAATTCGCCATGAAGTCATTCGTAAGGTCGGCAATCTCAAACTCAGTCATACCAAACTGCTTGCCGAGTCTACCGTCATGGATGGCCTTCCATGCCGCGATGCGCAACACCTGATCCATGTTCCATGTCGTCTTGGTATTGAGTCTGTGCATGGATTCTATAGGCTTCAGCGGGTTGAGATAGCGACTGAGCCACTTGGCAACCTTCTTGCCTTGGGATAATTCGATCTCGTCCAGCACATCTTGGATCAGTTCCGCCGCAGCAGGGCTGTGGCTGAAGACGTTGTTGAATACACCAGCTTTGCGGAGGTTATGGAAAACCTCGCCCTGCTTTAGCCATATTTTTATCGCCCACGGGATGTCTGCAAAGAACGTAAGCCCGGCAGCACGCCAGCCTTGGAATAAGTCATTCTTCACCATGATAGTCGGCTTGTAGAAGTTAATGATTTTCATGGCAGTGTTGACTCGGTCGTAGGCTCTCCACAAGACGTTCGTATCTGTCGTTATTGTCAGCTCTTTGATGGCGCTTCCCATTGGGGGAGAATAAGCCATGCCGCGCGCTGCCGGCATGATGGACGGGTCTATTCGCACCCAGTCCGATGGGGCTTCTCCTTCAGACATCGCGACCTCTGGGTTCTTGTTGATCGCTTGGATGAGGTTTCTGTGTGCCTTGGCTACCCATGTTTGTTGGAGCATATCTGCATGAGATACGGCAATGTCAGCAACTTCCAATCCCGCCTCTTCGGCCTCCTCAATAGTGAAGTACTTGCGTTCCTTAGACAGTGTTGGGGGGCGGTCGGTAATTGTCTTTGATCGTCTTGCGCCAATCACTCGGTTCAGCATTTCGCCGGCAAGTGCGGGTTGCCTGCTAATCCGGTGGACAAATCCAAGTTTAGAGAGTTCGTCTATGACAACTCGGCGCCGTGCTATCTCGTCGTCGATCTCGTTGAGAACCTTGGGCGGTGCGTCTTGTGATTGGAACAAATCACGCTGAGTTTCGAGTTTGGCTATGTCGCGCTCTTCCCATTTGATACGTCCACCAGGCCAGCCGCCGCTGGTGAGGCGTCCACCTTCTTGCTGCATTTTCAACGATTCCTTGTTGTCAGCAAGTACTTGTGTTGCAGCTTCTCGGAGTCGTTCAGGTAATCTCGGTATTGGGTATTTGGTTGGGTTATCAAGCGATAGCTGTATCAGCTTCCGTTCAGCCTTGGCCAAGCCACGGAATATTTCACGCGAGCGCTCTGCTGCTTTTTGCGGCATAAATGCGATCTGCTCGCGATGCTCTACAAGTACTCGCCTGACCTCAGAGTCAACTCCTGCGAATGTGGTGAATAGTTTGGAGGCGCTGTCGAGGACGGTTCTTACCTGTGGCCCAGTGTTTGTGAGAGGAGCAAGGTCTACGCCTGTGATCGGGTCTGGTGTTTCGGTCTGAGGGCCGGGGACTACTGATTCGGTTGTCTCGGGTGGGACTGCTGCGTCAGCCTTTGCTGGCGTAGGTGTTGCTTCTGCAACCCGCGGCACGGCAACAGTCTCTCCTATTGCCTTCACAAGAGAGGTGTCTTTGGGGGCTTCTGCGGTCGGTTTTGGCTTTGCAGCCGGGGGCGGTGCCTGACGCCCTGCAAGCGTTGGCGAATACTTCCCGGTCGCGTTCAGGAAGTGCCATGCTTCAACAAGTCTTTGCGTTTCTATGGCTGCGGTTGGGGATGGATTTACGTCTGGATGTGTCGCTTTGATTCTTGATCGGAATGCGGCCTTGACTTCGGCAAGACTGGGGTTCTCCCCAAGCTGAAGTATTTCGAGCGAGTCGGCACGCATCTTGGTAGCCAGTTGCTTGGCAGTCCTCGATGTCCGTATTCTGCTCCTGATTCTGTGGCGTATCCTTGCTATTCCAGATATGGCCGGCGGCACCAGGGCGCTTACGATTATGTCTTCGAGGTCGCCGCCTTGTGCCGCAGTCATGCTTGCAAAGAGCGCTGATGGGGTCACTGCCTTGAATGCCTTTGTGGCGTAACCGGCAGTCCTTATTTCGTGCAGGGCTTGAAGCGTTGTCCCCATCAGCGCACCTTCGCCCGGCAACCCTTCCGTGTTGTTCAGTTCCCATGTGAGCGCCGTGGCAAGCCTGCCTGTGCCAACTTCCGGTGGGATGATCTTTCTCGTGATTGCCAGTCTCAGTATGAACGCGCTCAGGTTGGCGCTGACATCCGCTACTGTTTCGGCGACGGTTTCGGCTGGCGGGACGTCTGCCTCGAAGGTCCCTCTTGCTTTTTTGAGAGCAGCGAGTTTGATGTCTGTCGTCGTCGGTTCGCCCCTGATCTTCTTGACTTTATCTTCGGCCCATACGGCCCACGAAGCAGCTACGAACTTTGGCACAAATTCTGCCGTTTCAAGGAATGTGCGGTTCTCTTTCAGAATGTCAAAGCTGGTGGTTTCTTGGGTTCGTTCAAAGGTTGCCCCAAGAACATCGAATGCCTCCACGATTGTTGACGTCGGTCTGGCTTTTTCAAGTTCGCGCAAAACAAACGCATTGGCAAATTGCTTGGCTGCTCGAACCCCGACGTTATCCCGGTCTGCGCTCGCAGGCGGAACCGCGTACTCGGCATCCAGGTCTTCGAGAAGGTGATCCTCGCCCCCGGTGCCTTGGCGTTTCTTTCTCTCTAGAGACTCTATGGCCGCTTGTAGCGTGTCAGATGGGTCGGGCATGTTGGGTTACTCCCATGTCTCAGCAGTGAAGCCATTGTTCAGAAGCCATCCGCGCGCTTCTGTATCACCAAGTCTGGCCCGACCTATGACAACCTGCACGTCGGGGTCGGATATCGGGATCGTGTTTCTGATGTGTTGTCTTCGGAAGAAGTCGGGGTCGTCAATGTCGTGCGCTATTTCCTGGAATGCAGCCCTGTTGACTGTCTCCAATCCAGGGATGTTGCCTTCCGCCCCCAGACTCCGTGTGTGTCTTGGACGCGGAACATTGGCGATAGACGTTCCGCCCTTGTATACGAATACGACAGGTCTTCCATCACGGGAGTATTTCAATACTTCGCCTACAGGAATGAGCAGACTTCTCAATACTATCCCATCGTGTTTCCGCGACCATGAGGGCGTATATGATTCAGCATCCAGTTTAGCTTGCTCTGCCCCCCGCCTGTGTACCAATTCATCATACATGCGATTCCCGGAGTCCGGCGTGAATGGGGGCGCACCGATAATATAACGGATGCTTCCGCGCCAGAGTAGTGGTCTGGCAAAATTGAGCGCGTCCTTCATGCCGGCTTCGTGCGCCATGGTGGATGCAATTACAGGATTTGTCCTGTTGATATTGGCTTTGTATACGTTTGTTGCAACATCTCGGTATCGCTTCACCATGTCAAATGGGATGGCCTCTCCTTCCCGAATGTCGATAGCCGGGAATGCAGCGTCGATCAGGTTCAGGAGCGACTCGTCAGGGGCACCATCCGGGAAGAGCGCGGTTGCGGCATCTGCCTGTGTCATGTCCGATAACTCTTGTTCCAGGATGTCCGGCATGATAGAACTCACGACGGCGCGTCGCTGTTCTGGTGTCATTGCCACGAACGCGAACTTGTTGATTCTGGATCGTGCTTCCGAGACGCGCATTTGTGCTTCGGGGGTCAGTGCAGCGTAAAAGCTCTCTGCGACTTCTGGCGCGAAGGCATCGAGGTTCATCGCAGAGAATATCCCGGTTTCTGCATGTTTGGGATCGTTGCTCGTGATGTATGTCTCTGCGCCTACTGCGGCTTTTGCCGGTATCATGCCCGCCTCAGCATAGTCCTTTGCCCATTGCTCGAACCGTCCTGGTGTCGGCTCGAAGTATTCGGTAGATGTCCCGCTCGGGTTCGTTACTCCCAGTATCGTTCCGTTTTTGTGTTGGACGGCAAGAAGGTCGTTCCCCAAGCCTCGTGGCAGGATAACATCGGTCTTGCCCGACAACACAGAACGCACGATGTCACGTTTCTCTGAACTTCGCCTGGCTTTCTGGCCTTCAGCGGTGAGCGCAGCCGCCTTCTTGGCTGGAATGTTCTCCAACTTTTCTTCTGCAAGCACATGCGCGTCGAACTTCTTTTTGTTCTTCAGATTGCCGTAGAGGTATCCTTCCCATAGGTCTTCTTCAGACTTCTTTGCAGTGTGGCCTTGTGCTATGTTCATCAGCGCCAGCGCATGACCTCCAGACCACTTACCAACCGCATCCTTGGATTGCGTGCCAGCCTCGATTTGTTCGCGGATGCTTTTCATAGACTTGCCCGCTTTGGCTGCTTCAGGTATCCATCTCAGCGCGTCATTGTAGTTCTGTAGGTGGAATGCGTCTATCGCGCGATTCACCAGCCCGGTTCTCATGTTCTCTGGGAGCAGTCCGATCATCTCTTTGACGTATTCATGTCTGCCTTCGTTGGCGGCGCGGGTAAGGCCATCGAGAATTCTGCTGTCCTGCACGGCTTGGGGGATGCCTGCGGCGTCTGCCACTGGCTTCCACGCTGCTGCCGCTTCCCGTGTGGCCTCTACCCCTTGGTTGTATGCGGCTCGACCAAGATTCTCGCCCATATCAGAGGTCAGCTTTCTCTGTGCAGTCCTAACATTGTTGACCACAAAGGCAGAGAACCTTCGTCGGGTGCCTTCTCGCAGAGCGGCTATGTAGGCGTCTGGGGCGCCTGCTGGCGTGTGGTTTCGGCGCCATCTGCGCATAACGACGGCATCTGTCTCGCCCGGATTCCTCTCCAGAGTCCGCGGATCGAGGGTTTCGAGTACTTTCGCTGCCTCGTTGCGCCATACGGCGTTGTGTCTACTGACTGTGAGGAGTTGCTTGGGGATGCCTTCCCCCTTGGCCGCAGACTCCAATATCGCCTCGTCGTCCCGTATCTCACGCATTGTCTCTCGGACTGCTGCAAATTGGGCCGCAGAGGCCGCCGTGGACGTCGCAGCGCCGAGGAGGCGGTTCAGTGCCTCAATGCGGCCCGGACTGCTCTGAGGAGCTTGGGGGATGACTCCTGGGGCTATCAGAGAGCGCTGGATGCCGAGTCTTGGAACGATAGCCATGTTATGTGCCTCCCGTTCGTTGTGGTTTTCCAATCTGGCTGAGCCTGAGCGCCGATCCGCCGAGGCTGAGGCCGCTCTGCGTGCCGCCAAGCCCACCTAGGATGGCCGCAAGGGTGGAATTCAACTCAGACGGCTCCGGCGGTACACGGCTGAACACGTTCTGTTGCGCGAGCAGGGCGTTCTGCTGGATGATCTCCTCGTTGGTCAACTGGTCGAGGTCTGCCTGGCGCAGAAGAGCCTCGTATGTCCCGGCAAAACCGAGTGATTCTCCTGCTGCTGTCCTGATAGTGCTTCTTATGCTGTGTGCCTGGCGGGCCGTCTTCTGTCTCTCCAGCGTGGACTGTGCCTCAATCTGGCTCGCCTGGATACGAGCAGCCCTGCGTTGCGCGTTTTGCAACTGCTCTGCCCGCTGGTTGGCGGATTTCGCTTGCTGTGCCGATGAGAAAGCGCCAACACCTGCGCCCACAACTGTGATTGCTAAAGCGGCTATTGTTCCTATTGCCATCGTTATCGGTTCCTTTGGACAAGATTCGCAGCGTATTCGCCGCCGGAGATGGTCACTGGCAATGCAGATTCGTCTCTGATGCTAACGGTTGTATCGTCCGCCCGGCCCAAAAGGTAGACTTCCTGGTTCCCTTCGGCTTCGAGTATCGAGCCGTCGCGCGGGGTGAACTCTGTGTCTCGTGTGACACGCCCGGTCTGAGCGACCCTGATCGTGTATTGTCCGGTGTCGATGTGGTTTGTGACGAGTTTCAGCAATCGGAGCGACATATTGAGAATCGCGGCGCCATTACGGTTCCTGATGTATGGCCTGGACAGTTCGGCGTTCATCGTGAATGTTCGTCCAAGCTGGGCGCTGCCGGCTGAGTAGTCGCCCGCCGCCGTGTAACTCGTGCCGCTGACCATCGTGAGGGCAACCTCGGTTCCTGAATCGTCGCCAAAGGCCGGGCCAAGGACAGCGGTGGTAAGGGTTTCGTCTGAAACTGTCAGCGTCCATGTGGTCGTGCCTCCAGCATGTACTCCTGTCGAGGTGACGCGGTTGTCGAGGTGCACGAGGTACTCCCATCCGCTGACAGCGACATCCGGCGGGACAGTGAAACTGGTGACGTAGTACAAACCATCGGCGTCCTCGATGAGGAGGTAGCAGTCGTTCTTTATGACCGCGAGGTTCACAATCCTCTCTGTGGCATCGAAGATGTACTTGGCCCATGCAGCTTGAATCTTCTTGCCCGCATCCCAATAGTACCTGTAGACGTAAACCGTAAAGCCGTCTGGTTCTATGAGGAGTACGGCGTCCTCGTTGAGGCACACGTCAAGCGCCTGCACGCTCGAAGGCAAGTAACCTCGGCAGTGCTTGGTCGTGTCAACCGCAGTGTGCGTGGTGTCTGCTTCTGAGAAGAAGTATTCGAGCATCTGGGATGAGCCGTTCTCTTCTGACACGAAGAAGAGGAAGTGCTGCAATGGCGCCGGACGCACGCCGACTTGTGTCTTGTAGGATGTGGATGCACTGATGTCGGCGGTGGCGTGGGTAAATGATTCCGGCGCGTTCGTCTCAAATTGCTGGCCCGCCTTGGTGAAGAACACCTGGCGTTTCCCAAAGCTTGTGACGAAATCAATAATGGCGATCTTGCCGCCAGAGCCGAGGGCAGCTTCAATCGGGTCAGCATCAGCAAGGTTGTCTGCGTCCTCAAGGAAGAACACGAAGAAGTCTCCGGCCGCGCTGTAGAGAGCTTTATCGTCGCCGACTAGTACGAGGCGGTTTCTGTGGAAGCCTATGTCTGATATGGCTCGCTCTTCTTCGATGAGTTTCGGCAATGGGTTGGTGATATCATCGCCGGTGAATCGGCCTGTCCAGTCGATGGTGTCGAGCCTGAAGAACGCGGCGGACGAACCCGTGCCTGACAGGTAGTGCTTGAGGATTGTCGTCGGGGTCAGCACCCTGGAATAGATGATAACTTCGTCGAGTGACCCAGACCATGCGTATGCCGCTGCCATGGCGCCACCGTCATTGTTCTCGCCGCCGATATAGAAGTCAATCGTGAGGTCAATGAAGCTGAAGGTTGCAGTGTGTTCGGTCAATATGCGCGTCGTGATTACCTCGTCTCCGTTGATAAACATGTGGCATTCGTTGGGACTCTGTGGGTGCCAAGTGACAACAACGTGCGTCCATACTCCGGTTGCGATAGTTGGAGTCTCAACCCTGAACTGCGCGGTCAAGTCGTTGTTGTCGGTAATCAGGAACTCCAGCTTGCCGGCCGAGGGAATCCCGAAGAAGATTTCCTGATTCGAGCCTCCGGTGAGATCGCGGGTACCCATGATGGCATCGGGCGATGTTGACGTTGGATTGACCCATGCCTCAAGCGTAATGCCGGTGGAGAGTTGCGACCCGAAGGTCGTGAGCGTCCCGACGTTGACATACTCGGACGATCCGTTGAAGGTGACAGCGGTGTCTGAATCGTTGGCGATTGCCCCGGTTACGCCAAGTGTCGGGGTGTCAATATAGTTGCCGGGATTTCTGCCGGTTTCGTCAAGTGCTGTACCCCCGGCAGAAGCGGCGGAATACAAACGCACCTGCGGTATCACTTGCTTGGCCTGGCTTGCGCTAGACCATTTGAGGTGGCATTTCGCTTCTAGGTATCGATCCCGGAAGTCCAGCCGAATATCATATCTGGTCGCAGCCGTAAGCGCGATGGCGCCGCTGACTTCTTCCACCTTGAACGGCCATGCGTCAATGATAAGCACATCGTTGACCCATAGGCGAGCACCAGAGTCTTTTTCGACGTAGAACGTATATGTCTCGCTGAACTCAGGTTTTACTTCCCCAGTCCACCTGATTGAGAACCAGTCTACCCCCATGCCCGGTAGAGGAGCGCCTGTGCCAAAGTCAAAATCGACTGTGGTGTCGATTTGCGTCGCGAAGAAGGCGGTGAAATCTGAGTGGTCGTAATAATTGCCAGTGAGTCCGTCGCCGGTGCCTGTTAGTGCAAGGTCGCCGAGCCGCCAGTATCCGAACCGGCCCTCGGCCATGATGTTGTTGCGGTAAGTGTCAGCCGGTGGGAAGTCGCGTACCATCTGGATGGGCATTTTCTCCGGATCGAAATGCGCTTTTGGTTGGCCCGGCGCCGGAATCTTGATCCACCTATCCACGGGCGTAAGGAAGTCCTCCAGTATTGTCCCGCTTCCGGCGATGATCGTATACTGCCCGCCGACCTTCGAGAATGGCCGGCCAGTGAGCGTGTAGTCGTACCCGGAATTGGGCGATTCAGTCGCGAGTGCTGTCGAGTTCTCGCCTTTCCACGGGGACGTAATGGTGAAGAAGCCTTCCGTTTCGTCGGTGTAGTCCCAATCGACTAGCACATCTTCAAGCCCCTTCGTCTTTCTCATCTCGTCTCGGAAGGCATCCGCGATTTCCCACATATCCTCTGGCGAGTGTTCCCAGAAGTGCATGGTAAGAACGGAGTGTATTCCGATGTTGGTTGCGTCAAGGTCGGTCTGCGCAGAGGTTGACATGTTCCCGGTAGCCTCAACATCGTTGTTGTCGATTACGATTGTGTTGTCGTTCTCCTTCGACATTATCTCGTACCATGCGGCATCAGTATCGGTTCCCGCGGTAATCTTGATCTGGTCGCCTCTGCGCCATTCGTAATACTTGAACGTGTCTGATTGCGTGAGTGTGCGCCCGTCCGGGTCCCACACGATAGTGGCCGCAACGGACAGGGCACGTCTGGAGAAGTTGGCTTTCAACCCCCCAGGGTTCCACGCATCCTTGGAGTAGTTCGTGTGATCTGCGAAAGTGCCGGACACCTCGTCGAATTGGATGGTCGAGAATATGCCGCCGCCGGGCCTGTATTGCCAATATCCTGGCGGGTGCGGGCCTTCTTCTGAGAGCACCCTGTCGGTCATGCCCGGTGTGTGCGTGTGGGCGATCAGGTGGCTGTAGTGGTCGTGCTCGGTGTCAACGGTATAGGCATCTTGGTCAAGCCATCCAGTCTTGACGGTCGTGTTCAGGATGATGGTGTAGTCGGCAATCGTGATCGCCCGAAGCTGAGAAACAGCCGGGGTGTTGGCGGCAAGGTATGCTTCAGCGTCTTCGCTTATCAATACCTGAAGTGCTGTCCCGGATGTGTCGAAGGCGAGAACGGTTCCCTGCCCTATTATTATCAAGTACTCCTCGACATCGTCTCGATGTATCGGGTGCAGCAGGTAGTCCGAATCGGCGACGAGATCACTGACGGCGAATATCATTTCCGATCCGGGCCGCTTCTCGATGCCGTTCTCCACGGACAGGAGCACGTTGTCCGCCTCCTCGACTTGGTTCGGGTGTCGTATCGTTGGCGCTTGCCTCGACACCCCGCCGTAGAGGCTCGGAATGTAGATCGGTCTGTTTGGCATGTTACCTCGCTATTGTCTGACAGCGTAACCGATGTATGACTGGCCCTGGCCGCGCAGAGCATGAGGGGTCTCAACGATGTTGATGTCCTCGCCGTCCTGATCCTCGTGCCGCGCATGCCTCAGCGCCTTGATCGCATTGTCTCGAAGGACTGCTCCCATATCTTTCCCGTTGTCGAAGAAGGCTGCGTTCTCGATTGCGGCCTTGGCAACGATAAGGTTCTGGAGTGCTTCCGAGAGATCGGTGAAGTCGAGTTGGCGTGTGAGCGCGACGCTGAGGCTGTCGCCGAATGTGAACGTGTTGCCACCACGGTTGTAGAGCATTCCGTTGCGTAGCACAACGTCGAGTGTGCTGTTCCAGCTGTCCAACACCAGAACGTCCGACCCGGCAACCAGGGCGTCGTGCCAACCGATAATATCGGTAGTCGTGTCAGCGTTGTCCGCGTCTGCGATAGAGGTCTTCAGGATGATGGAATCAGAGTCGGTCTTCGATCCGATTTCATACCACGCAACTGTGACATCCGTCCCGCCGGTGACGGAGATTTGGTCGCCGGAAGCCCAAGTGTAGGACGAGAAGGCGCCGGTCTTGGTCAGCGTCTTGGTGGCAGCCGTCCACGTCCCGGACGCGATGGCCGTGGCGACTTTGGTCGTATCCGCGGTCTCGATGGTGACGTTGACTTCTTTGTTGGCGTGCCACCCTTTGGACTGCACGGTCTTGTCGTGCTCGTCGAGGATGATCTCGGCCTGAGAAGCGGGTGAGGTGCCACCTGTGTCGAGTGCCGCAAAGGGGTATGATTGGAGACCCCTTATCATCTTGTTGACTGCCGCTAGTTTGGTCATTTCTTCGGCACCGCATCTGGGTTGCGCCGATCCACGAGGTTCCTGATAATGATGTCAACCCCGGCGTCGCTCATGTTCCGAAGCACTTTCCGCGCCTTGCCGTCCAAGAGCAGGTTCGCCTGCAACTTGGCTTCTGCGGTGAGTGCGGCCTTGGCGGCGTCTGTCCAATCTTCCGGGTTCTCCCGGATGGCGTCTGCGGTCTTGTTGCCGATGTTCTCGACAGCGGTGCGGAGAGCGTTGGTGATCTCGTTCTCCCTCTCCCACTTCTCCACTGTCTTGTTCCGGGCTATCGTACTGCCGAGCCACTGGAAGCCGCGGACGACGAGGGGGATGCCGATAGCAGTCCACGCGGTCGCCAATATAGAGCCTATCCCGAATGCCATAACACACCTCCTGAAAAAGAGAAAACAAAAAAGCGGCAAGCGCGCTATGCGCTCACCGCGCGATGCTTACAGCTTCGACATTTGGTGTGCCAGACCTCGGAATCGGTCAGGGCACATATGAAAATTGATACTTGTCCGCAGCAGTGTTTCGCCGCTATGCGCAGTGTCGGGCCACGGTGAATGCAAGAAACCACTCTACCTGCCGCAGCTATTTTGGTGTAATGCTCAACGCTGTCCAACATACACCTCCAGCGCCGCAGCAGTTTCGGGGTAGCGTATAATACCTTCGCCGACAAGCTGTTCAATCTTTCCCCTGATGGCGTCTGCTGTCTTTTCATCGGGAGACAGAATATCAAGCATCCGCTTCCACTTTGCGATCTCGTTCTCGATGCCAGCATTCCTGGATGCCTCTGCCTCTGCTTCCAAATCCACAGGAATCAAGCCAGCCCACTTTGCCTTGGGGCAGTTACTGTCCGGCCCTTCCATATGCCCCTCATCCAACTCCACACTTCCCGGCCCCCCATCGCAGTGTGGCCACCTCCAGTGGCTGGAATGCCTTGTCGATCTATACTCGCACCTGAGGCACGTTCTTATTCGCGCTAACTTCGTTCCATCCATCTCAGATCTCCTAACTATAAACTGTTACTTCGGGTGTTGAATTCCAACTGCCACCGCAACTAGCACAGCTGGTGGTGTCAAGAGAATACAAGCCATCTGGACAGTCCCCATCTCCATCTGCTGTACGCTTATAGAGTCCATCAGCATCACATAAGGATATCTCAAACTTCAACGACCATATTCCCGGTCCGGCGATGCACCTAACCCCGTTAAAATCATCTATGGTCATGTTCCAGGAGCCGATAGGTCCAGGCTGAGAATTATTCCCATCCCATTCACAACCACTATCTCTCACCATAGTCAACGAACCACCATCCCACGGCCCCTTGGTGCATGCAAGTCCTGTTATGAAATCATCAACAAAGAAAGTCTCTGCACAACCTGTGCAGTTATCACTGGGGCATATCCCTGAAGGGGGAGGTGGGGCTGCGTTGGGATTGTATGCCGGCCCGCCAACTTTCGTCAGTAGCATTGACATAATTATACGTTCACTATGTTGTAGCCGATAGTGCCTTTGAACCCGCAGGTTACGGTGTCAATTTCCAGGGCCTTATTCGTGGCGAGCTTCATCACAGGGAATGAGGCATTGTCTGACTTCGCTCCTACAATGAGGCCCTGTAGCGTCTCCATAACGGCGGACTGAGGGGCGTCGGCATCGTCTTGCCATGAGATAGAGCCATCGGCGGTATCGGCAGAGCCGAGCCAGAGCATGACGTGAATCTGTTTGTTGGCTCCGGGCGTGGCGATGACTTCCTGATTTGCAGTAGCCGCAGATGCGTTGATCTGCGCCACCGTATAGCTGTCGATGTCTGGTGCAAGTCCGCCTCCGAGAGCGCCTTCAATCGCAGCGAGCTTGGTGTTGACCGCATCGAGGTCGGTAGTCAGGCGCCGTAGTTGTGCGGGCACAGAGCCTACCCCGCCTGCGGTAGAGGCTGCGTCTGACGTGGCGCCGAGTGCCAAGGCCATGTTCCCGGTGTCAGCGTCCATCGTGCCGAGGTCCGTGGTCATGCGTCGCATCTTGGCCGAGAGTGTTCCGGTTGCTCCTGCGACTACGGCAGCATCAGCGATCAAGCCGGCGTTTGTGTTGGTCGCCAAGCTCTCTTCGGCAACAGAGCGAAGTTGGCCGTGAACATTCCCGTCAGGATCGGCGGCTGCGCCAACCGAGCCGAACTGAGTATCGTTGGTTGCAAGGGTCATAGGCGTGGATGCGGCCATTACCGCTGTGCCCTGAGACGGAATCTTGGAAGTATCCGCGTCGATTGTTCCGAGCAGGGTAATTCCATCGTCCTGCTTCTGCTCGGTTGCGGGGTCGATGACAGCGTTCAGAATATTCAGCAAACCCACGTTTGCCCCTAGCGCTACCTCGATGCTTCCGGCTACGATGTCAACGGGGACTGCTTCGCTTGCTCCTGTATTCGTTACTTCTACGGCTGTTCCGCCTGGGAATCGCGCCATGGGTTATTCTCCTTATTTACTCAAAATGCGCGTGACTATGAACGCTGTCGCCACGTTCAAAATAGCCGCCGTGCCGAGCCAGATTATGTGTACCTTGAACAGTGCGAGCCGCAGTGTGCCGTTGAGTGTGGATATTGTTTTCTGAAGATTGTCCACTGATGCGTCAAGTTTGGTTATGGCTTTCCCGCGCTCTTCGCACCTCGTTTCGATTGCTGCAACTCGTTCTGGAATGCCCGGCATAGGTGATCTCCTTGGAAGGTAAGAGGCGGGGACGACCGTGGAAAGGGGGGAACACGGCCGCCCCCAGGAGGAGAAGCGAGACAGAGACGGTGTTAGTCGATGATGGTCTCCGTGAAGTCGCTACCTGCGCCGAGGTCGTTTGTGTCAACGTAAGCGTAGGTGGTTCCAGTCACGGACTTGCAACTCATGACGACCATGAGTTGCGCGGTCTTGGTGTCGTTGGACGCCCAAGCGTTTGCCGGCACGAGACAGTTGGTGAATCGGAACAGTGCGGCAGCATTGTCACCGGAGGTAACGAATGTTCCGCCGAACGTGAAATTGCTGGCGAAGAACTTGTCGCCAGCGTTGCCGACATCCCAAGTGATATTCCCTTCGATCTCGCGGCCATTGCCGTTTGCGTAAACGCGCACAGCGTCACTGGCACCGTCATGGTCAACGTTCATCGAGACTCCGCCGTCCGACATCCAGACGTTGTCGAGGTAGACGATGATCTTCTTGGTGGCAAGCGCGTTGTCTATCTGGAGGCCCACCTGAGCACTCTCGCCGTTGTCAATGGCGATGTCCTGGAAGAAGTACTCGGCGGTGCTCGTGAGTACCGGGGCAATCTCGATCAGCGGCGTGACAGAAACTGCCGCATCGATCTTGGCGAAGTCGGGGTTCCCAACCTGCCCTACAATAGCCATGGTGAAGTTCGGCAGGGAGAGGGTCGCCGTGATGGTGTGCGAGCCTTTCATAAGCACGATTACGTTGCGTGTGGCCGTTACCACGGCCAGTGCGGCATTGACCGTGGCATACGGATTGTCCGGGCCTCCGGTGCCAGTTGTGTCGTTCCCGTCCAGCGAAACGTAGACCGAGCGGGTGAAATGTCCGGGGTCAGAGGAATCAGTAACGTGCTGGTTCTTATTCCCATGCCGGACGATGTCGTCAATAGCCATATTCTGGCCTCCTTTTTGTTGGGGTTGTTATGAGACAGCTTCGGCGTATCCATTCTTCGTCGCGTATATGGTAGCGCCGTCCGTTGCACCAGTGATGTCGGTGTTGTTGAACCGGGCGATGAAGGATGCCAACCTTCCGTAACTGGCGAGGCAGGCAGTAAGCTCGCGCAGCATGTCCTGCTTCATCGTGGTATCGGCAAAGACAGGGTATGCAGTGGTGTCGGTTAGATCAGACATTTGCATCTCCTTTCTTAGGTGCCATCGATGGTGATTTCGCCGCAGGTTTCGAGACGGAACGGAGAGTGGCCCTTGAGGATCGAGGAGCCAATCTGCACGATTCTCCGGTTTGGTATCTCGTATGCGGTCGGGGTGATTCCGCCAGTGTGGACGGTTGCTACGGCCTGCGGCCCGATGATGACGGCAGCAGTGAGCGAGAAGTCGAGCATGTAACCGGCAAGCGAACCCAGAATCAGCGGCCCGGTTTCGCCCGACAGGTCGGTTGAGGGAACATTGTTGGAGATGATTATCCACATGTTCTCGACCTTGAGGAGTTGGGCGTTGAGTTTGTTCGACAGGGGGCCGGTCTTGTAGTCCGTGCTCAACAGCGTGTCGTCCTGACGGAGTACACGATGCAGGTACGGGCCGACGAAGCAGTGCAGCACGCTGTCCATCGGCACATCGTCCTCATACATCTTCTGTGCGATTTCGGCCATGTCGTTCTGCAAGTATTTGGAACCTTCCAGCGAGACCGGGTACGCCTCCGCAAGGTCGGCGCCACCGCGGGCGGTTGTGAGCGTCTGCCCGCCGGGGAAGTTGCCATCTGCTGAGGTACGTGCACCAGCGATTACGGTCTGGAGCACATGGCTGTTGGCACGCGCTGCGATTGCGATGCCGCCCTGGACGGCAATCTCTCCGACATGATCCCAATGCGAGATGAACTTGTCCACATTGGTCTCATTGGCAAAGGAGATGTACTCCTTGTCCTCAAGAGTGACTGTGAGCGGCGTCTTGTCCAACGTCTGCCCTGCAATCTCGGCTCCGGGTTCATGCTCCTCGGAGTCAAGTTTCCAGGTCTTGATGAATTCGTCTGATTTGCGGCCAAGGACGACCTTCTTATCGGTCAAGTCCCATGCCATCGTCTTGCGCAGGAATGCAGCGATATTGGCGGCTTGAAACTCCTTCTTCGCCATATCGAAGTCAAGCTGCGCGCCTTGAGTGTCAAGTAATGCCCTATCAAGAGCCATTTGATTCTCCCTTCAAGAAAAGAAATCGTTTACTTACTACACGGTGTTGCGTCTACGGCTTGCCTGAAGGGAGTTGTCTCTGCAAGCCGGGTCTCAGGGAGAGATTGTCCGGTGGGCGTGAGGCTCTCGTCATGCGATACGTCTCAGGGCTGCGAGGGCGTGTCCCTACGCGGGAGCGTTTCCTTCGTCTGCCTGTTTGGGTTCTTTCGGCTTCAGCATCTTCAGATATTTGGTGACGTCAATTACGCCGATCTTGGTGCCGCTCTTGAGTTTCAGCTTTGCCCCGATGTCGGCGACGCCGATGCCTTTGGACGTAACAATCTTGAGTGCCTGCATTGTCAGGCTGTACACTGCCTTGGGCGTTGGGGGCTGGACGAGGTTGTTTTCTTCTTCGTCAAGCGCCATCGGCGGGGTGACATCGTTCCCTTCGTACTTGTCCTTGAACCGCTGTATCTCGACTACGGACTCGCGCAGCGCCGCCCTGAGCGCAGCGTTTGCGACAAAGGTGCTGGCAAGTTTCAGGGCATCTTTGCGGTCAGGGCCGTAAAATATGGCAACGCACTTGCCCTCCTTCTTGTCTGTGAGGCGGACAATAGCAGTGCTTGCACCGCACTTGACGATGACGTTGTAGGCGTCTGTGAGTTGCTGGGGTAGCTTTGCCATGTCTTATGCTCCTTGAGCGAGAAAAGTTTGGTCAGTGGCCCTGAGTTTGCGTAGAGTTTCTTCACGGTAGCCTGGGTCTGTGCGATACCGTGGGTTGTTCATGGCATCTTTCATTTCGCGTTGGGTCGCAAATCCTCCTGAACTGGTAGGCCCGGCTCCGCTGCCGGTGAGGAGCGGCTGGGCTTTGCCGGCGCCGATGGCTTGCTTGTGGTCGGCCCAGAGTTCCTTGACCGCGGCCAGCATCGTAGCGGGGTTCTGGAGGCGCTTGTCGAGGTCTGAGTGCCGTGCTTCCGGCAGGTTCTGCGTTGCCCAGTTGAGCAGCGTATCGAGTTGTTCTTTGCCACCAGCGAATTCGATTGATTCGTCGCGGGCACGACCGACATGGATTTGCGCGAGTTCGACTTCGTTCTTGTAATGTGCGTCCACAAAGACTCTCGGCATGCCGTTCTTCGCGAGCGTTTTGTATTGCGTCGGTGTCAGGTGCCCCTTATCGACGAACTGCTGGGCCATCGCTTCCTCGTCCAGTCCCATGCTCTTCAGGTGGTCTGAGGTGGTTGCGTCCTCCGGGAGCGAGGCGGAGGCGGGTTCTCCGGCTTCTGCGGGGATCGAGAGTGAGTTGTTTGCTGGCATGAGGCCTTTGGTCGAGAGTATGTTTTCCATGTTGGCGTATGACGTGATGAATTTGCGTTCGTCGAATTTCCCGTCGGCGTTCAGGAACTTCTGTGGGATTTCAAACGGCGCCTGCGCCTGCGTTGCGGCCGGCGCGGTTGGCACGGTTTGCGGTGCTCCTGCTTCTGCGGCTTGTGTGGGCGTACTGGGGTCTCCCATGACGTTATCCACCTCCATCTTAGACTATGCGACTGACTGGGCGGGCTGTGCCGCCTGCTGTTTCGCTCCTTCTTCGATGACCGCGCCTGCGGTCTTGATGCCTTGCTCTGCGGCCACGGCTTGGATAGCGTCCTGCTGCTGCCGCTCACGCTCCTCCTGCATCTCTTCCTCGGTCTTGACGTACTGTGCCATGTCGAGGTTGTGGCCTCTGAAGACTGCTTCCATCATGCGTTCCGGGCTGATGCGCGCGAGCATCTCAGGCGAGACGCTCAACATCTGGAAGGCAGAGGCGAGTTTCTGCAACTCGACCTGGCGCCCCATGGCCTCAAGGCCGGTGAGGATTTCAATGTCTACCGCGTCCTCAAGGCCCTTCGGGACTGGCAGCATGAGTCCGTCTCGTTCCATCTGGTACGTCATGCGGTCGAGGAGCGGTCGCTGTATTTCGGAAGCTATCTCGGAGTAAATCCCGCCGAGTGCGCCTTCGAGTTGCCGCGCGACGCGGTTGACCTCGGTGGCCGTCACCCGTTCGGCTTGGCGTTGCGCCTCGGTTTCGAGGAGAAACTGCTTGCCGAGCCTGCGCTCAATGCCGTCCGCAAAAGTGCCAACCAAGCTCATGTCTGCGGTCATCTTCGTCTGGAGGAATGCGACTCCCCGGACAATGCCGTCAACGACGGCGCCGTTGATCACTCGCCCGCTGGGAAGTGTCAGGTCTTTCGCTGTCATCTCTCCGGCTGTGGCTGGGTCGAGTACCAGGGTTAGCTTGGAAGCGGCTGCCATCCAATCAAGGATTGACTTGTAGCTCGTATCGAACGAGCGGAGGTCGCCCATCTTCTCTTCGACAAAGCCTCTCGACCAGTTCTCGCCGGTCAACTCGATGTATCCGAGCGCGAGGTACGGGTTGACCGGCTCCTCGGAAGTTCGGATGATCTGGCCGTTGATTTCCTGCTCGATGAGCCACGGCGACTTCTTGCCCATGCTCTCTCGTGCCCATCGGGTGTAGAGTTTTACAGCCCGTTCGGGGTCTAGCTTATCCTGGAAGTCTTTGCGCTTCAGTTTGGCTCTCTCAAAGTCCTCGTCGGTCAACTCCATCGGGTCTTTCATTTCGAGCGTAATGCCCCAGAGGATTTCGCCGTCGCCGCCGCGTTTCTGGACGAAGTTGTCGAGTCTGAAGTTCTTGTACCAGTAGTCGCCAAACTCTCCGCCCAAGAGGGTAAGAGAATTGCCGACTCCGAGGGTATGCTCGAAGGTCGTGCGGAACTTGGTTCTGACTTTGGTCGCGTCAAATTGGGAGAGAATCAGCAACTCGCGAGCGTATAGATATGCCTCAAACTTCAGCATCCCCTCTTTCGTAATGCGCGGATCGGTGCGTATGCTGACAGAGGGCTTGAACCTGAACCACGGCATGTTCGGGGGGAATATGGCGATCAGGAGCTTGCTGACAAGATTGCTCAACCCGTCTGCGCCCAAGCCCTGAAAGGATCGCGCAAGCTCTTCGTCCTGCGTCGTGCCTTCTTCTGGCAGCATTGTCGCGTGGGTAAGCCTAGCGGCATTCCTGGCCCTGCGCATGACCCCCGCGCGGGCTGTGTCTGCGGCCTTAAATTGTGCTGTGATGGTGTGTGGCATTATGGGATTCTCAATCCTGAACTTGTGCCTAATGCGACGCCTGGGCTGCGAATCGGGCGGTCGATGCGGAGCCTGCTCCTGCCGACCCGCCTGCTTTCGATAGAGCGGCGCTGCTGTGCGAGGAGCCTTAACGCCTCTTCGTCAATCAGTTCTTCCTGTTCGACGACCTCTTGTTCTGTTAACTCGGGGGGTTCTGGCCTGAAGAAGCCTGCGACGCTCTTGAGAATTCTCCCGCTCTCCTTTATGTGCCTAACCGGGTTGGTCATCGGGGTCGCTAGAATATCAAGCACCTTAAGAGGCTTCCGCACTGATCCGCCCATATCAGATTCCCCCCTCAATCAAGGCACAGGTGTTGTGCCGCAACGCGGAATTCATCGCCTGTCTGTTCGGCGCAAGAGGCATAGGGATAGCCTTTCTTTCTGAGCCAACGGTAGAGGCCGGCGGGGGTGCTGATGTGCGGATCGACAGGAACGCCCCCAGCCTCAAGGCAAGCAAGCGCAACGCAAAGGCAATCGTATATCTTCGGCCCGCGCCCGAACCGGACGAGCCTGAGCAGACGTGGGAAGATCGGTTGAGACACGCCAACACATTCCTGAAAGTAGTCGAGGTCGAGGTCAATGTCGTATTGGAAGGGAACGCGGAATAGGGCGTAAAGAGTAGGGTAATGCCTGATAACGCCCTGCGTGGATTGCCAGTATCGCATCCCGGCGAGGCTCGGGTCGAGAACAACGCCGTCAAATCCTATCATGCAGTGGCAGACAGGACTTACGGTGATGGTTCGCACCAGCCACGACACCAGACGGTGCCGCCAACGCACAGCAGGGCCTCGTGCTGTCACGAAGAAGACGTAGGCGTGCTTGGCGTCCATGTCATCCCGGACGCTTGTCTAAGCGCTCCTGGTTCTCCTTCATCGTGTCAATCAGGTCACGTTGCCCCAAGTGGAAGGCATACCTGAGCCTTGAGTCCTCGGTAGCCAGTTTTGTGACAGTGGCCGGCAGGGCCGGTGCAAGGGTCTTGTCGAGCCATTCGATCAGCGCCTTCACGGTCTGGGGCATCGGGGACTTTGTGATCGCCATAACGTTTCCCTCCCAATCTGTCATAAGTGTTCCACGTGAAACATTTGACTTCCGAAAAGTGTAGGGAAATCCTACACAAATCGGTTTCTTCTCACAGAAGCGCTAACCAATTTCCGTCGATAATAACCAATTTCCGTTGATTCAGGGGGGAATGGCACAGGGAATTATGCCGTTTTGGGGGGAAAGTGTAACGAATCGTTACAGTTTGTCTGGGAAACTAGACATAGGCGGGCTTAGAGGTGGGAATTGAGACTTATGACTAATTGAGCGCGGACTGCTGGAGGGACTTTAGGCGGTCAACCTCGTCGAGCAGCATCCCGATTGTTGTGTTCATGCGATTAATGAGCTGGTGCGAACTCAACCATATTGGGTTGCACTCTATCTGTGCGCCCGCCGTCTCGTATAACACGTGCTGCACGTCGGTTGCCGTGTCATGGTCACACCTTATTTTTCGCAACTCTCTGTCAGTCATGGGTTTATCTCCTTATCTCTCTTGTGCCACTTCGCTAACAAGCGCCTGAAGTATTCTACACCTCCGATCCGCTGGATGTTTCGCTCGGTGAATTCCCACCCTAGTCTTACGCACGTCCTGACAGCCTCTTCTCTCGTCATGCATTCATCTTCTATGTCAGCCATTGGCTGCTCCTCCTTCGGCGGTTCTGGGAGCGGCATCCAGTGGGTAAAGCCGCGTATCTTGTGCTCGTGGCCGCACACCCTAATATTGTCACCTGTTGTAGTTGTGATAGTTTTATTGTCAAAGCAGCCAAGCACCCAATCATCCCATTTAGGCAACCGATCCTCGACGCTTATCCATTCTGCCATCGTCTCATCTCCTCAAGAAAAGAAATAAGGGCTTCTCAGCACTTGGCTTAGGTCAAATGTGCCGGTTTCAGGCGGTTCTGGGAGCTTGACCTTCGGGTATTCCTCCCGTAATTGCTGCCACAGATCGTTGAGCAGCGGCTTCTGGTGGATCGCGATGAACGCCTCACGCAGAATACGCCCCAGATCGTCCATATCTGCCGCGTGAGACCAGTAGCAGTCGTGCACCCCTGCAAAGGCAATGTCCGCCTCTCGTGCCCTCAGAGCCGTCAGGAACATATGTGAGGCGTCCAGGCTGTGTACAAAGTTCGGCGAGAACCCGTTCGTTTGCTGATAAACGTGAACCGGGCACTTGTCGGTGATCTCCTGAAGGTTCATCCAGTGCAGGATTGTCTCGATGCGGAACTTGTTCGGGTTCCGGTACGGCTGGACTACAGTCATGCCAAGCGGGGTTGTCCAAGTGACAGGGTGCCCGGCCTTGGCAATGCGCCGGCCGCATATCGTGAGCCAGGCCATCGCGTCATGCGCGGCAACGCAGATGTTCGCGACTCCCTTGCGCACCTTCGTGCTCAGGTATTGGGCTACTCTGTAGAGCTCCTCATCCTTGAAGCCTTCCTTGACGAGCCATTCGTGCACCTGCCGGCGGGCGCCAACCGGGGTTACGCCGTAAGGGGAGGTCATTACCGTCTGTTTGACGACCTTGCGGGTAATCTGCCCTTCGAGCTTCAGGGCAAGCTTATGCCCCTTGTCGGCGGCTATGAGGACAAGCCTGCGGGTGCTTTCGGCAACGTCGCTGTAGACATCCTTGGGGGTATCCGACGGCACGAGGTTGACCATCGCTGCGGTTTCTGGGCACCGGAGCATGGCGCCGTAGTGCTGGAGGGCGTTGTTGGAGCCGTCAACCTGGATCGGGAGGTGGGCAGCTGGCCCAGGGTCAAATACCGCGAAGGCGGCGGCGAGCGCCTGGAATGGTTTGTCTACATCGAACCAGTCGTCGTGGGCAAGCGGGTCTTCGTCCCACTTCGCGAAACGCTTCATGTTGTCCCGGCACCACTGGATTCGTTCGGCAAACGAAACTCTGTCAATCCCGCAACAGTTTGCAAGATGTATGAGGAGCCATTTCTGTTGAGCGCCGCTGTCTATTTCCTTGCCCTTCGCAAACTCCAGTAGTCCGCGGCTCAGGTCGTCGGCCTGATGGTTGAGGAACAGCGGGAGCGAGTACGCCCGGCCCCGGAAGTCAACATTGTGCGGAAACCAGATGCGGTCGTAATTCTTGAAGCGTTCGGCGATGTCGAACTTGTGGTACGCGATCCGCTGTTCGCCCTTCAGTTGCACGTTGCGATCCCATATTTTCGCGGCCTCTTTCTTCCACGCCTTCTTCGCGACTCGGTTGGTGTCGATGTCTGCTGGCTTGGGCGGATACGGTATCTCATACTTGCGGGGGATGCCTGCGACGTTCCCGCCCTGGTTCCACAGTTCCAGTGCGACATCGAGAACTCGCTTGTTGATCCGCCACCGGGTTGAACTGAGGGCGTTGATGCCGTCCATCACCGTTTCGCTGACAACACTCTTGCTCGTGTTGGCGTAGAAGAACTTCTTGATCGGGGGCGTGACATTGGTGTGGTACCCGCCTCGGTTTTCAGGCGACCATGCGAGCGGGGGAGTGACCATCGGCTGGAACTCTGGCTTGAGGTACTGGCGCTCCTCGTGCCCGTCTCGGATGACCTTCTCGGCTTCGGGTGTCAGGCGCAGGTGATGGTATAGGCGTACTCCCTTGCGCTCATCGAAGAACTCGAATGCCTTGTGGAACCTGCCGTCCTTGTCCTCGACGATTCCGATGTCGGTGATGTTCTTCAGCAGCAGCGCTCCGAGTTTCCCCTGTACCCGCATCGGCCATACCTTGGTGGGCCAGAAGCGGCGCGCCACCCTGAGCACCCCGCGCGGCCTGATCTGCTTCTTGTCGGTACGCATCAAAGCATCCCACGAATCGCGGGCCTCCATAAATCTGGCAAGCACATGGGTGAAGTGCTCGCCGTCATGCCGCATCGTATACGCGACCTCGCTCGCCGTGACGCGACCCTGCCCTTCGGCGTACCATTCCCGGAGTTTGTCTATGGGCACCTGCGCAAGCGACTTCCCCTTGTACGGCCCATACGGGATTATCGCAGCCGACAGCTTGCTACCGGCCCGGCGGAAGCGCTTGCGCACCTCGTTCGCGCACAGGTTGCGGCCAATCGCAAGGACGATCTTGACCGTGTGGATGCCTTCGGGCTTGGCGAGGCACATGCCGATTACGGTGTGCATCGCGATGACCGCAGTTTCCTTGATGCCCAGCCGACGCATGTACTTGCCGTAGATTCCTCGGAAGGGAGCGGCCTTCCAATCCAGGCAATCCCGTTGCTCCTTCGATATGAGCTTGCACAGCCCCTTGAACCAGAAGAGCATCAGGCGCTCGGCTGGCCTGAGCGATGCGCCGTCTCCGCGCTTGGTTGCCTGCTTTGCGAGCTTCTTGTATCGGGAAACGCCTTCGGTGACGGAATCGCGTTCGAGGATGGCCTCTTCAGAGTATAGCGAGTGGTCGAGAAGTTTCATTTGGCATCTTTCTCCCAATCATCGCACTTGCCGTATGGTTCGACGCGGCCTCTTTTGCTTAACCATTTTTCATGCTTGGCTTTCATCTCTGGCAGTAACGCCACCAGTTCCGCCGGGATTCGGCTCAGTGGCGGACGTGGCGGCTCGGGGGGCGCGCCATTGCAGCAGGCATAGGCGTCTTGTTCATCCCATTCATAGAACACATAGACTTTTGCGCAATTCCAGCAACCATCCTGCTCGCGGTATGATTTAGGTTTCACTCGGTCTTCCTCCTCTCGGCTTTCCAGTCGCCGCACGTTTTATGCTCGTATTTGGCGCCATAGATAGTGGGCCATACCGCAGGCTCGTCACCATTGCCTCTGGGTAGAACTGCAACCGGGGGATGTCTGCGGCAAATGCCCGTTCCGTTATCCTCCTCAAGGAAGAATCGACAGTGCCAGCATCCTCTTGAATTCTTGTCCTTGCTCATTTTGGCTTTCTCCTCTCCTGTTTGTTAACGCACCCGCTCTTGCGCCAGCACCTTGGATTCACAAACGCGGCGCCCGGGACATACAGGTTGAACGCCTTGACCAGCGCGGGGCATCGGTACTTATCGCACTTGTGGCAGTTCTCGCGCAAGTATGCTGCGCGGCGGTGTCCGGCCAACCATGCGGATGGATCAGATTTCGTCATTCGGGCCACCTCCATTTTTTGCGATCAATGCACTCCACAAATGCCAGTGCGACTGCCGCAACCTGGACTGCCTCTGCTCTGAGGCCATCTGCCTTGTCACCACCGAACTTGGTATGCAGCGCCGCTTGCGCAAGTTCGCCGACTTCTTCCGTGAGGACTGTGAGGTAGGTAAACGGGTCGTGATTCTGCTCTCCCCATTTCAAGTCCTGATTGACGCGCTCTACCAGAACCGACGCCAGCGCATCAGTAGCCTGCACTGAATCCAGCATAGCGTTGGCCTTCTCTTGATCTGTCATGATTGCTCCTTCCCAGTCTCTTCCACAGCCGCCTTGATCCGGCCATACAGCGCACTCTCCGGAAGGCCGTCGCGCGCGACAAGCTGCACTGTCTCCGGGATCATGTCCCACAGGTCGCTCAACATCTTCTTCAACTCGCGCTTGTTCATCAGCGGCCTCGGCTTCGAGACGAGCAACTTTGCCATCTCGTGGAGTCGATCCGTATTGAACTGCAAGCGCTCCGTCACGTCGAAAAGCAGAGCGTCCCTGTCGGTCTTCGCATACCGCAGGTCAGTCTCGTGCAGTACGTTCCGGGGCGTCGTCTTTTCCGGCTTCATCGATTTCGGCATCAGGGTCTCCTTCCGGTTCGTAGGTTGCCTCGAAAACATGAGGCTTACAGGGGTAATGTTCGCCCATTATTCCTGTGATTATCCAGTCTCCGGGACAGACGATGTGCCCGCCTTCAAATGTCTCGATCCAGCCGTGTATGTCCATCTCGTGCCGACAAGTTGCACATTGGCTACAACTGGGTATATCCGGGTTGCGGTAATATCGAACAACCTTGCCATCACCCAGAAACGGTTCGCCCCTTTTGGTCTGAAACGCCTCTCTGTCGTCTTCCGGGTGGTCGCCATTCCTGAACCATCGCGTGGCTTCAATCACCACCGGCTTCCTGTGGTAGCTTGCCATCTGAGTCTCCTTTCTCATCAATCATCAAAGACACCATACCTGCGCCAGCCATTTGCGTCTTCATCTCCTGCGAGAGAGACGGCATAATTGTTTCGGGGCACAAAGCCTTCCAGCATCCAAGCAAATGGCCCAAGCCGATGAACATGAGAGCCAACCCTTGATCTCCGAGGTCGGCACCGATTTCAAGATAGTTGTGTTCTTTGCCATCAAAATATTGCGGGAACTCCTCTCTTGTCAATTCTTTCAGCACCTCTTTTCGGGCATCAGGATGTGCCGCAACCTTGAAAAACGTCAGGTCGATTGTATGCCCAGCAGGCTGTTCTTCTTCTGGGTTTTTGGGTGCGTCACAGCAACGCCCACAAGTACAGGCACCGCGTTGTGCCATAGCAGCAACATATTCCTGCGTGTTCATCTCACTCTCCTTCATCTAAATATCTCAGGAATTCTTCACCCTCCGGCAATGGGCAATCCTTGATCCATTCCATGTCCTTCTTCACTTTCCACCCCTCGGTATCCACCCCCTCCAAGGATAGCCCCTTGAACACATTGAGTCTCAGGCTGAATACGTGGGCCACCCAATCATGGATATTGCTCCACATGCGCTCGAAGGATTCAACATCTTCGGCGCAATGCAGGGTGACACAGGCGCCATTTATCATGCTCAGTGCGTTGAGAAACAGTTGCGAATCGTCTGTCTTGGCCGTGTAAAGATAAATTGTGGCCCTAGTTTCATCCCTAATGTCACATACGGCCCGACGGAACAGGCCGGGAAACAACAGCGGCTCCCCGCCAGTAATCAGTATCTCGCTGTAGCCCTTGTATGTCTTGGCGTATGGCAGGCTGTCCAAATCCCAGTCATTGTTGCAGCATCCGGGGCAACTACGGTCGCACTTGTCCGTCAAGAGAAGCCTGAGTTTTCTCATCTCATTCTCCTTTGTCCTCTGTAATCCACTGGAACACTGCGTAGCCTTTCTCGCCTTCAACCCAGAGGGCTACTCCTGCCCGGATGGCCTCCCTTCTGATCTCGCCCTTGCTGACGGCCTTTCCGATAATAGCGCCGATAAAGAACGAAACAATTATGGCAGCTACAAGCACGACAACGGCATTGATGGTTTCATCCCTCTTGCCCTTCATCTCACTCTCCTCCCATCTTGGTTTCTGCGAAAGTTATGGCAACGCCCAGCGCCGCCCACATATCTTTGCTCACCCCGTACAGCGGGCCGGGGTTCTTCTTCACGCCTATCTGCGGAGTCTTGCCGCCGCCGGTCGGGGGGAACTTGTCGATCAGCGCACGCCGCACGTTGGGGTCACCGGCACTCGTGTTGTTGCACATCCACATTTTCACTTCGCGACGATACATCAGGTCGCACGGGCAACTCACTCTTTGCCAGAAGCGCCCAGCCCAGAAGCAAGTCTCGAACACGCTCTTCCCAACAGCCATGCCGTAGCACGCAACCATCTCGATGACAAGGCGATACGACGGCATTTCGTCTCGCTCGACGGAACGCTCACAATACGCCAGTGCATCCAGCACATCGTCGTTATGCGCCTTGGCCTTCTGGTGGATGCGCTTCTCCAGTACGTCGTACAGCACATACCCGCTCATCACCGGGCCGGGGTCAATCGCGAATATCAGACGTTCGTTCATCTCGATCTCCTCATGTCAGCACCGAGTACATTGCCAAGCGTCTGCTGCTCCGCCTTGCGTTGTCTGGACTTCCTGAATTGCTCCCTGGCCGTCAGTTGCTTCTCGTGCTTGGGTTCGTGCCGGCCAGCGGTGAGGAGGGCGGGTTCATCGACAATGCTGTATTCCGCATCCAGCACCACGTCCTTCTTCTCGGCTGCTGCCTGCACCCCCATGCGCTTTTCGATGATACCCTTCCAGTGCTGCACGTCGGCTTCGAGCTTTGCAGACCATTTCATCCCGCAGCGCTGGAACATCGCACGCTGCCCGTCGAGCGCCATGAGCGCGTACTTGTCTCCGCTCATCCTTAGTGTCATCCACCGCCAGTAATCATGGTTCTGGGCCGCGCTCATATACCTCTCGTGTCCGGTTGTGTCTGGAGACACTGCCGGCCTGGCTTCCCGTGCGAGCGCACGCTTGTCTTCATCATCGATCAGCGCGATGATCGCCTGCACTGAGGGCTTGTCGATTGGCCTCCTGTTGAGTACCAGCTTCTCGCAGGCGTCCAAGCACGCCTTGTCCGAGACTCGTGTCAGCGTGGCTGTATGCTGATTCCACGCCATCTCCGCAAACTTCTTATCCAGCGTTTTCCACAGTTTGGTGATCGTGCCTTTCCATACAACGCAGAAGTCTTTTTCGTTCATGGCTACTCCTTCCTCAGTCTTGCTATCGCGCGGGCCACCGCTTTGCCAATACGTTCGTCAATTTCCATGTCGGCAATGTGCCGCTTCCTCCATTCCTCCCAGAGATGCTGTCGTGCGGCAAACAACAATCGCCAGGGGACATCGGGTTCGAACTGAACGTCTGCCAGCTTCGGCCTGCGGGCGCAGTGCGCTTTCCCGAAGCGCTTCACTGTAATCAGGCCGACTCCTTTGGGAATTTCCTTCAACTTGCACACGCGATCTTGCTCGCGAAATCTCTTGACAGGATGGTCGGGGCGCGGCACCGCGATGTAAAGCCCGCTTACTTGATTCGCATAGCGTTCATATTGGCCGTCACGCAGACCCTTCAGAAAATCTGACCGCTTGACTTTTACTTCAATGGCAATCAGGCGTGGGCGCTCCCAAAACCACGTGCCTGTATTCTGAACCATGCAGTCTGCTTGAGAACTCCACGGAACCAGCAAGGCATCCATGCGGCCACTGAAATTGCACAAGATGCCAGTCTCTCTGATCATCAGGTAGTGGCCCCCATAGGCTTCGTCAATCGCGTCAAGAATCTCGCCGGCTGTTGGGTTCATGTTTTCTTCTCCTTTGCATCGGCATTCTATATTGCCGACGTGGGTGTTAAATGAGAATCCAGTATTGTCACATCGTGGGCAATATTTTCTCCACTCCCTGCTGCCGCACACCTCGCAGGAAACATTATGCGGGGATATCTCAAGCCGAAGTATCTTGTCACACTTACAGCACTCATACAGCATCGCTCGACTCCCTCGCAATTCTATCGTATGCTTCCTGGTCTTTCTTGTCTTGTTCGGCCTGCTCGTCGAGTTCCGGCTTCCAGTCGCGCGCCGCGTAGCACTCCCACTCTTTGTACCGCCCGAAGAAGTTGCCTGCCGAGCGTCGGAATTGCTCCTCGGTGTCCTCTGTTGCCATCGCGTAGTGCAGGACGGCCCGGAGTATATCCTCGACCGAGTGCGTCTTCAGGAGCGTTATCAGGTGGTTCTTTGCACGCCATCGGGACAAGTCCAATCCAGGTCGCTTTATCATCTTGTAGGCCGCCAGGATAGCTTTGGCGTCTGATGTCCGAACCTCCTTGTCTTCCGGCGTATCTGGCGTGCTCATTCGCCTGGGGTGGGAGCCTTGTGGAGAATGGTGAAGTCCTCGCGCGGATAACCAGTACGCACCACGGCAAAAGCACAAATGGAATATGTGGTATCACGCGGTTTTTCTGGCACCCTACAAATCATACCCGTCATCTCTCCGGCCATCCTGTCGGTGACAAATACCGTGTCCCCGATCTCCGGCGTGGCGGCCTCGACGACGGTGAGGTGACTACAGCGAAATGACCAGCGGTAATCCCCGAAATCAACCCAAACCGACCCGCGCGAAATAGCAACCACGGTGCCGTTAACACCCTCATCCCCGATTCGCACCTTGCAGCCGGCCTCCAGCTTTATGGGCGCGGGTCCTGGCTTGTCCTTGAGCGCGTCAAATGCGGCTGCCATCTCGCGATGGGTTATATACGAAGTGGGCCTGGTATCAACATTAACCAGTGCTGCCTGCACCTTGTCAATCCGCTCATTCAGGGTGCTCATGTCAATCCTCCTTGGTAAATGATATTGGTGATCGGTTCATGTCACATCCTCCGGCAGATCGCCAACGAGTGGCTTGTTGTTCTTGGCGGATTCCTTGAGCGCCTTATCGACTTCTTCCATTCGCGCTATCACGGCCTTGTCGTGTTTGGTAGCCTGCGGCGTGAGATGCACCTTCTCCAATTCTTCCTTGGCTGCCTGCTGGAATTGTTCAATACCGGCATGGAGTGTTATACAACATCCACATGTCTCGTCGCAGCGGTTGTCATCGCGGATGGTCGCAACCACCTTCTCCCTCAGCGCATCCCCCAAGAGCAGTTCCTTGACCTTGGCGAGTTCGGCCTGAAGGTCTTCCACCTTCTTGACAAGCCAGGTAATATCGCTGGTTGCTGTTGGCCCATACATCCCGACCGCCAGCGCTTTCTTGATCCCGTCAATCATTTCTTCTCCTCTTCCTTCAACCTCTTTGCTTCGTCACATGTGCCGAGCACATCAACTATTTCCAGTTCATCTATGCGAGGATTAGGCGAACCCTTTGGCCGAAAGTTACACAGGAAATTCCACCCCGTTTTCCAACACGCTGGACAATCCATACAAGTATGACGTGGTTTAAATACCCGGTATGATTTAGGTCTGTAGCGTATTATCACTTCTCCCTCCGCCGGCGAATGTTATCCTCGGCCCATGTGATGTGCGCGTTCAAGAACTTGCGTATCAGGGCTATGCACTCGACCATGTCTTGGCGGGTGCAGGTTTTCGTCTTGTGCATAACAAGCATTTCCATACCCGCCAAATACTCTAGCGACAGCGGGAGTAAACCGTCTACTACATCAAGCCTTACCCCATCAAACTCGGCGTCAATGCACTTCCCGCGTGTTCCCCCAGGTGAATATACATGCCATGCGCAGTCGGTGCATAGGCCGCCGCAATGGGGGCAGCCAATGTCAGTGCTAAACATTGGGCCACCCCACCCCTTCGGCACCTTCATATTCAACAGTTCAGCCTCAACACGCGCCAGTTCGTCGAGCAGCCCCTTGTTGCGGCGCTTAACCTGCTTGGACTGTGCGATTGTCATTGCCACAGCGTCGAGCTTTATCAGCCACTCTGGACGTTTATCCTTTCGCATCGTTCGTCTCCCTTTGTATCTGCGCTCTGACCCTCCGTACCGCTCTCTTGGCTTCTTCGTATCTATATTTAGCGGTCTGGTATTCGCCTTTTCTCATCAGTCTTGCCCGCACCGCCTCGGATAGTTGAAGCTCACTTAGCATCGTTCTTCTCCTTCTTCCTGAGCGCCCTGAAGCTCGTGGTCACGCACTCACCATTGTCTGTGAATTGGATCATCACTGTGTTCTTGCGGCCGGTCGCGAGGATGCGGCACTCCCGGCCCTTGAGCTTCGCGCGCTTGGGGTTGTTCGCCCAGAAGTAGGTGTAGCGTTGCTCGCTCATGTGGCGTCCTTTGCGACCTCGATGGCCTTCTCGTGGATCGCCCTGATCTGCTCGTCGGTGCCACTGGTCCACTTGAGCGGGTCTACAATGCCGATCTCTGCGCAGATTTCCTTGACCGCTTCGTAGACTTCCGGGCCTTGCGCGATGGCATCTTCGATCTGATCAACGAGGAGGAACATCGTGTCGTCTGCGCTTGGCGCTTCCGGTTCAGGTTCCGGCTCCTTAGCGGGTTTCGGCTTGGCCTTGGGCTTGGCCTTGGGCTTGGCCTTGGGCTTTGCTGCCGGCGGCGTGGGCGCGGGCTTCTCTTCGACGGGCTGCTTCTTCCTCGCTTCGTGCCGGCCAGCGGCGAGCGGAGCGGGTCCCTCGACAATGCTGTACTCCGCGTCGAGTACCACATCCTTCTGTTCCTCGACGAACCGCAGCCCCTTGAGAACGTCTGCGAAGGCATCTCGCAAGGCCCATGACCGGGCGCGCATCTGGTACATGCGGCGGGGGTACGTCTTCCACGTCCCGCCCTTGGCGAAGAGTTGCGCCTGAGTGGCGTCGTCCTTGTCAAAGGATTGTTCCACCGCCTCTTGCCCCTTGCGCTTGGCGTGGCAATGGTAGCCAACACACTTGCCCTGGTCGTCGAGTATGGGCGTCTCCTTGAACTCTTCGAGCAGCCCGGACGATTGCACGAGTCCGAGCGCAGCGTCTCCCCAGATGGACGGGCGCCCGTTGATGACGGCAATATTCTGCACCGCCTGCATCGGGGCCAGCCCGAGTTCCAGCCCCATTTGTATGGCGACCGCCACTTGTTCAGGCGCGGAGCATGACTTCGGCATCATGTGCGACTTGCTGAACATCACGGCCATTCTCCAGAGTTGGTCAATGTCTCGGGGGATAAGACCTCCTGTTATCGGCCCGCCGAGCGCCATCGGGGTCTTCGCGTTTGGCGCAAGCGTCATCGCCTTGTCCGTCTTTGCCTGTCCGAGGGCGTCAACATCGATTACGTTCGTCTTCTGTTCAACTTCCATCTTATTCTCCTTTGTCTTGTGTAATCGGCCACGGGAGGCCGAAGTCAGTGCGTTTGATCTTGGCGACGGGCTTGCCGTCATGCCACCACACGATGCCCTCGTATCGTATGCACGGCCGGTTCATGTACTCCTTCAGCCCGTCGTATGACCTAGGGCAGTCTGCAAGGACATACGCGCCGTGTGGCATGAAACACCGATCTTCAGGGCCGAATGATGGCGCACGCTCTTTGTTGCTGTTGATCTTGTCGCCTACGAGTTCGTATGTGCCACAATAACCAGCTACGGTAAACTCGCGGTAATACCTGTCCTCTGGGCCAGCGCCAACGGGAACCCAGCCTGGCTGCTTGCCAGTCTTTTCGTCCGGCTCACCGCATGGCCGAAATCCCTCGGGCGGCGGCTTTCTGGCCTTCAGGGTGTAGCGCTTGAACATCTTCCCGTCCTCGATCAGCACGGCTGTCCCGTCCCACTTTCGCGTTGCGATTGCATCGGGCGGCAACTCAACAGCCACCGTTCTCGTTACAAGTGCCCGGTTGCCAGACCAGTCGCGCTCAAACAGCGACGGTATCTTCTCCATGCTATTCTCCTTTGGCCTGGGGCCTAAACATGATCGTGAAGTTCTCTTGCGCGAGGTGGTGAAACGATCCGCAGACTGTCGTTAACATATATTCTTTTGGGTGACGGTCGCCATGGACGCGCCCGACAATCGCAAGTTCGTTGTTTGTATGGTCTTCGCTATGAATTTGCACAACGTCTTTGCTCATTGGCGTAGCCGCCTCGACGACGATCAACTCAGAAGCGAGAACAGTCTTGAGTTCGCTCTGGTGGTCGATGATCGCGAAAATGTGATTGCGGTATTGATGCAACCGCCACACTGTATAGGACAGTACCGGGTACGCGCCGGCCTTACCAGCCTCAATCGATATCGCGTATGACACCTTGCACCCCACCTCCAGCTTCGGCGGTGCAGGCGGGTCGTCCTTCGGTTCTTCGATCAACACAGCCATCCTGGCTAGGGCTACTGCTTCCTCGATCAAGCTCAGCGCCTTGCGAATCTTCGCATTGTCCATCTCACTCTCCTTTTTCTTTTGCCATGGCCATCACGGCCGACTTGAGTCTGTCAAGCATATCGCTCCAATCGTCCACAGCGATGCACTCCAGGCACACCGAGTAGTGTTCGCCGTCGAGCCAGATTGCGTCACACCAGACGTGATTCCTCTTGCAGATCACGCAGGTGCCCCAGTGCTGGTCGCGTTCGGCGAACTCCTGTTTATCTTCAAGCATGGGGTGACTCATGTGAGTACCTTGAGCTTCCTCACTGATAAGGCGCCAAAGGGGGCTAAGTGCCAGCCATATAGTGCGTTGCTGCGCGGCAACTCTCCATGGCATTTGCGGAAGAACCGATTGAGTTTCTGCCAGCGGGAACTACCTGGCGGATACTTCCTAACGTCGATAACCCAATCGGCATCGCTGGCGCATGATCTGATTGGTTTTACGGTGATAACCATTGCGCCAGCCATGCGGCGCCTCCCCAACCCGCCCGGCTTCCTCGCCCTCCAAATAAACCATTTGGCATCATCGGCATCGCTAAAGCAAAACAGCCCCATGGAGCCACGCGCGGCGGTTACGGTCTTGCCCTTGGTATACTTTCTCTTGTAGCGGGGGCTTGTCACGGATAGGCTTTCCCTGTCCTTCGTCACAACCTTGTACAGTGTCATGGCAACTCCTTCTCTATCCAACCAACGCCATAGACCAGTTTGTCCAGCTTGCGTTGCGTATCGGGATGCAGCCTCAGCCGGAGGCGGTGATAGTTCGCTTGCATCCATGGCCACATTCCCGGCTCAGGCCACCGCTTCTCGTAGGTTCGTGAAGCGCCCTGCCAATCAGCGAACATCTCAAGTATTGCCCATTCCGGCATGGGGATTGGCTCGTTGTCGGGGAATGGTTGATTGCAACGATTGTGTCCCGTTCGAGGTATCCAATACTCCCAGTGATGCCCATGGCTGTTCTGGTGATGCGTCCACGCGCGCATAAATGACATCGGCCTATCTGCCGCCCCGAAGAATTGTCTCTGATAATGCGGCAGTTCACACGGCATAAACTTCGTCCAGTCGTGGAGTAGCAAGCGCCAAAGGGGCACGCCGATGCGCAGCCCCGCAACCAGCACAAACCACTTATGCTTGAGCGTCAACAGCAAGTACTTCATGGCAACTCCTTTGCACACTTCATTACGCTCAATTTCTGGTGAGTGCTTACGGTTACTGCGCCAGCTTCCTGCAACGCATCCTTGAACGCTTGGATGTCCTTCCCCTTCTGGCCCTTGTCCGCCTGCGCTGCGATGATCTTGTCGAGCTTGCCGAGGCTGAGTTTCATTGCGGGCGCGGCGGCTTCAACGCTGCCCAGAGCCTCCTCGATCACGGGCAGGGCCTTGAGGAAATCGACATCGCGTTTCGGAATGTCCACAAAGCCGACTTGCCGGCCATCGCCCAGCGGGATCGGGCCGTGCTCCCTGATTGAGTCCTTCAGGAACGTGTCGAAGCTCTCCAGCGCCCCTCTGATCAGTTTGACGCGCAGATAGGCGGCACCGAGTTCCGACCTCGCCATGGCGCTCCCAGGGGCGTCTAGGAAGTCCTTGGCTATGCTCTTGACCAGCGCAGTACGGGCCTCGCACTCGTGGGCACGTGGGCAGAAGTTGCAGGCGTCTCCGGGGCAATAGATTTCAGGGTGCTCGCGGGCGTGGGCAAGGCGCTTCTCCCAGTCCGCGATCTCGTCGGGGCCAATGTCCTCGATGTCGAAGTATTGTTCCCTGAGCCAGACGGTGATGATCTTGGCGGGCGTATCTCTGGGATGCACGACTGATGCGAGCTTGCCATATCCGATTAACTGATCCCGGTGGTCGGTAGCGGGGCTGCCCGTCTTCCAATCTACGATTATTACCGTGGGTGGGTCTTCGCTGTAGCCGATCACATCAACCGTGCCAGTAAGGGCACCATCCGCCCACTGAAGATGTTGCTCAACACTTGTGACCATGATTGCGGGCGCAAGGTCGGTATCCCATATGCGCTTGCCGATGTAGAACAGGGGCGCCACATCATCCACCTTCACGCGATGCTTGGCGGCAACTTCGGGGATTTCTCCCGCCCCTGTGAAGTCAGCGGCATAGTTCGCCAGGAGTTCATGCACCGCGCGGCCCAGCCGCCCGGCCTCGTTGTCGCTCTCGATTGCGACCTTGGGCGGGACTTGAGACGCTGGACATCTCATGATGCGCGGCAGGTGGGAACACCGGAATGTTCTCATGGCTTCACCCTCGTGTAGTTCTCAGGGAGTCCGTCGCAGATAGAATAAAACTCGCCTACCGTAATCGCGTCAAAGTCAGTCACCATGGCACTGCGGCAAAGGTGGTATCCGCTGTCGATGTTTATAAGGTGTGCCGTTCCGTCGCCTCCGTGCCTGTTGCGCCCCCCAACGGCGAGTAGCCAAGTCTTTCCGTCGTATGCGAATCTCTGCCCGATGCGGTACGTCTCTACTTTCTTCGGCTCCCCGCTGTACGTCTCGAAGAATCCCCCGAGCGCCGCCCTCTGGTCTTCGTCGAAAATGGCGTCCGGCGTGGTGTCGATCTCGCGCTTCACTGCTTCCAGGTTGTTCTTGCTCATGGCTTCTCCTTTCGCGTGAAGTACTCAGGATTGTTGCAGCAGATAGCGGCAAACTCTGGTTGCGTGATGTGTTGCACATCGCGGACAGCCGTGCCGCCGCCGCCCCATCGCGAACCGTCCCCAAGGTCAACCATAAGCACATGCCCAACTGCTCCCGATACAATCATTGTATCGGAGACAACGCCACTGTATTTATACACAAACTGTTGCCCGGTGTAGTAAGTCTCTTCTTTCTTCTCCGTCGTGCGCGGTATCGCGTTAATCAGCTCCGTAAGCTCTTGTCTGTTGGCGAAAAGTACGGCCATCAGGGTGTCGTATGGCACCATTTCTTTCTTCTCAGGCATCTTGCACCTCTCCTTCGTTCTTCTCCTTGAGCTTCTTCATCTCGGCTCGGGACTCGTCGATTGCCGCGTCACGCTTGGAGCGGATTGCGGCTGCGGCTGCCTTGCGCTCCAGCTTGACTACGATGGCTACGTTGACGCAGGCCGGGCACACGACGGTCGGATCGCCCTTGCGCCGGAGCTTGATGTTCCAGACTCTTTCCTTGAGCGTGTCGAAGCATGCCTTGCGGGTGATGCCTCGCTCAGAGCCTTGTGATCCGCACGCACACGTGACATTGACTTCAACGACTCTCGCGATTCTGACTTCCTGACTCATCGTACACCTCCTGTTCAAAATGGTTCTGATTCGTTCTTGATTGCGGCCTTGACGGCATCGAGCAACGTCCACTCTTCCCCCAGCCTGAGAAACGGGCCGCGATGGTGCGGATCGGAATAGACGCGCGGACTGTGTCCCTTGCGCCTTGGGTACAGGTTCAGAATCCACCCGTCGTAAGCATGCCGCAACTAGTAGCAACCGTCGGACGGATTTGTTAGCAGCAGTGCATGCTTGCCGGCGAGTTCTACGGCATCGGCAAAGGTTGCCTCACTGATTGCCGCGCGCTCCGTGCTCATCACGCTCTCCTTGTAACTGTGCCATTGCGGCCTGAACCTTTTTCCAGTACTTCACGGTTGACGCCTTGCTCATCCCTCGGGGGCCTCCATTATGGATTCGAGACGCCTCTTCATCCGTTCCGTCTCGCGCGTAATGTCTTCTAACGATCTCAAACATTTGTAGAGATTTTTCTTCATCCCACCGGTCGGCCAACACAAAGCGGCGACTGCCGACAATGCGGTTCGCATCCGCAAGGTATATTTCTCGAATTTGCGCAATGCCCGCAGCGCCTTCCTTCTTCTTCCACGCATACCTATCACCTCCTGATTCAACCTGGCAGATTGCCTCCCACAATAAATCGCCTGCGCGAATGGCCGGATTGTACTCCACCGACTGACGGGCATTGTTCTTAGGCGCTTGACGGCTTCCACATGCAGTGGTAAGGACTTCACAACCCGCCTCACCTTGACCGTCACGCCTCACTCGCGCAGACTTCTTCTTCTCGCGTCTCTCCTGACAACTGTCACCGCAAATCCAGCCGCCGGCAAGCGCAACCAACAGGAGCGGCACAACTACTCGGTATCGCATTAATCAACCCTCTCGCAAGAAAGATAGCCCGTAGGCCACATCGTCACCTTGCCGCGCGACTGATCCCGCCGGTATCCGCCCAGGATAGACAGGCAGGAGTAAATTCTGCCAGCGATGTATGCCGCTGCCTCGTCCTTGTCGCAGCAGTCCATCGCGTGGTCAATCATGGCCGGGTCAAAATCTATCCAGATGCGAATGGTTTTCATCGTCGGCTCATCGCCCGGCAGGTGTGCGGCTTGGATGCGAACAATGCCCCATGTCTTTGCGACATCTTGGACGACCTCGGGGCGTTCTTTTCGCCGCCGCATGAATTTCCAGAGGCGTATCGGATTCCACATGTCTCACTCCTCCTTACTTGTTAATGCCGGGCGCGTGGTCAAGCAGAGAGGCGAGATACTCCACTCCGCCGACCGCCTCAAGTTCGCCCCGCCGTTCGAGTTCGTCGCGCAGGGTCACAAGGTCAACGGCCCTCTTGCGCCCGTGCAGCGTCACTATGGCGTCGTAGATTTTCCCGTGGCCAGTGCCAAGGAATGCGTTCCTTGTGGTGGCGGGCAGCATAGTCAGGACATCAAGCACCTTGTTGTCGAGCAGCATAGCACCAAGAATCGACATTTCGCTATGTTCGCGCCCGGACGGTTCGCGCATTTCTCACTCCTTCCGTGCCGGCTTCTTCTCCGGCTCCTTGTCCCAATCATACGATTTGCTTTTCGTGATTCCAATGACGTGATTTACAACGCGGACATGCAAGGGGATTTTCCGTGCGTTTCTGCCAAGAGTGGCCGCAGCGACGGCAATCACATTGCCAGCCATTCGTTGGCGTTTCGGGTAGTGGAACCCAACTCACAATTGTTCTTATTTTGTCTGGTTTCTTGGGTCTGGCGAGTTTGTGCAACGCACGATGGCATGTTGCGCAAAGCCAACGAACCACAAGAGGCTTGGCATAATCGTCGTGGTGGCCCTGAATCTTCTCGGTAGTCCCGCATTTTTCGCATGGTTGCCGCACCAGCAAACCAGCGCGTACAGCAGATCGCGCCTTGGCCGGAGCCGTCTCTCTGTCCGGATAACGCTGGTGATATTTCATCACCGCCTTAGTGTGGCTGTTCATCCCTGCTGCCTTTTTGCTGGCCTGGGTTTCTCAAAATATGCGCTCTTGCAGCTTGGGCATTGACGCACATCTGTGGTTCTCGGAATCCAGCGGTGGTCACATCGTCGGCAACGTAGCTTCTTGACTGTAACCTTCATATTTGCTTCCTCCTTCACATAGAGTACCGCATAGGGATACCCATGTCAAGGACAATCTCTCACTTTTCCAGATATTTCTGCAATGCGGCTTCCTGCCAGTCACACTCAGCCAGCATCACCGCGCGAACGGCAGCGTGCATTGTCGCGTCGAGCATGTCCACCTGCGGACACCCTGGCTCGGACGCGAAGGACGCGGCATACGCGGCGTGGTGCGCGGCGCCGGTCAAACCCTCTGCAATGTCTGCCACATCGTCGCTGGCAAGGCGCATGGAGGCCTCAGACGTTCTCCCGCCGGCGAACCTCCTCGCGCACCATATCGCGTAATATGGGCCGTCAGAAAGGTCTGGGTCTGGGTCAAATAACTCCGGGAACAGGCGCAGGGCATGCTCGGCACAATCGCAGGCGAACAATCGCGCGTCTGCGTCACTCAGCTTTTTCATCGTTCTCTCCTTCTCTACCAAACTGCGAAGCCGCCTTTATCGCGGCACCGCTTGACAAATTCGACAAACTGGACAATGCGATCCCGGCGTACAGTGTAGATTGATTCGCCAGCATCCCCGGCTCCAACAAAGTGGCCCTTGTGTACTCTTGGCGCACCTTGGAAGTAGAGTACGCTATACTCAATTCCGGGGTGTTCATCAAGCCACTGCTGGAGCTTCGCAACAACGAAGTCGCATTCTTCCGGGGTTTTCGGCCCCATGCCGCCGTTATAGCTCATGTCCTGGTGTAATGTGGAATCAACAGCCCCGCTATCGAGCAATAGTTGATTGAGGGCACGCCAACTCCATATGCTTGCACTGAAACATTCATCATCCGGTTTGCGGCTCTCTACGTCCATTCCCATCATCCTGCTCCTTTGTCATCGCCAGATAGTGCGATCATCGCGCATCCGTTCTGCGGGCAAACGTGGTGCTGGATGCCGAGATACCCCGGCTCGACGAAGCGCGGATCGTCGCGCAGGTATCCGCAGCCGACACAGATTTGAGCTTCGCGCTCCGTCGCTGCTTCCTTCTCTCGCCGGGCCTCAGCCTTCTCTCTCGCGGGCTTGTTCCACTGCCAGTTGGCGCACCTGAAACATTTGTCGCTGTGCGCTATCGCCTTCCGCAGACCGCACTTGACGCATTTCTGCTTGCTCATTTTGCAACCTCCAATCGTTTCAGCTCAACGCGGACACATTGGCCGGGGCGAACGTTCTTGGGGAATAGAGCTTCCAGGAACGGGAATACGCCTGGCTCGTAAGCCTCTGCCACCATGTCAGTTCGAGGCCAGCACGTCCCCGTCCATGCTCCCAATCCATCTTGGACGGGTCTGCTTTGCCATATTGTACGACGATATCCATGTTCGTGACGAGACTTATCCTTCGCACACCACGCATATTTTAGCTTGCTCATCGTTCATTCTCCTTTCGCGGACGGCCCGTGAACATTCCCTTTGTTCTGTATTTTCCATGTTTCCGGCGTATGCTCTGTCATGCTATTCTCCTTTTTCAGTCCACAGAGTACTTGTTCAGCGCCTCGATCAACGCCTTGGCATCCGGCAACGTGGCGCAGTGCAGCAATATCCCCTCGTTCCAAGCATCTCCCGGTCGCTCCACGTCGTACATGAATAGCCCGCCTTCGAGTGCGGTGCTTATCAAATTCGAGCCGCCGGGCATCTGATCGACAATAATGGTCTCAGCTTTCGGATCGCTCATCACTTCCCTTTCAGCATTGCGCCCTGCTCGACCTTCTGGAGCATGGCTCTAAAATTGTTCTGCTCCTGCCGTGCAAGAGCGATATATTCACTCAGCGGTTGACCGTCAAGGCCCTCTTTGCGTGCTATTTCCCTGCACCTGGTAGCAAACGCTTTGCCTACGTCCCTTTCACTCAGGGCGAGAACGACACACCTTGAGAGCAGCGGGCTTGCGTCAATGCGCTTGTCGAATATGTCCTTTTGCGCGGTATTCGTGGTCGTGAACATCCCGACCGTATCATCAGGCACCCGTTCCAGCGTTACCAGCAAGGCGGCAATCACGCTGGGTGTCAAGCGATGCGCCTCTTCGATGATGTATGCTCGGCCCTTGCCAAGCGCCGGATACCGTGCCGCCGCGTCAAGCTCACTCAGGAGCGTTGGCGTAAGCTTGCCCCCGTCGATCTTCATGGTTGCCCAAGGCTCCGCGATCTCGGCGGC
>SDBU01000762.1_pt1 | contig 46170 bp, 86 predicted proteins | sample 2277071 | NCBI WGS metagenome assembly SDBU01 (sample SAMN10397929, study PRJNA504765) | marine sediment metagenome | isolation source: marine sediment core GS08_GC12, 126 cmbsf | place: Arctic Ocean: Gakkel Ridge, Loki's castle | collected 2008
TTGGGCGGAACCCCGACACTGACCAGGCGGCATCGGCCACGGCGGTCAACATCGGCAGAACAATCTGGGACGGTGGTATTGCCGGCGCGGCCAACTGGGTTGCACCAACGACTGCTCGCACCCACCAGATTGTCTCCACAGATACGAGTGATGTTTCCGGAGGGGCGGGCGCTCAGACGGTAAAGATATTCGGTCTAGATTCCGCTTTTGCCCTTCAGGAAGAAACAGTCACGATGGAGGGAGATACCAACGTCGCGACAGCCAGCACCTACACGATGATTCACCGAATGGAGGTCTTGACTGTCGGGGCAACCGGGTGGAATGAAGGCGACATCACGGCGACAGCCGACACAGACACGACAGTGACGGCGCAAATCACAGCCTTGAACAACCAAACCTTGATGGCCATATATCAGATTCCCGCTGCTAAAACTGGGTACCTCACGGAATACTTTGCTTCGCTTCAGAAGAAGGGCGGCGCTGCAAAGTTCGTAGACATCTTCTTGATGGGAAAGAAGTCTGGCGGGCCGTGGCGCGTGCAGGACTCTACGGACCTCGGTAGCGACGGAACTACCTTTGTCGAACAAACATTCACCCCATACAAGTCTTACGAAGCCAAAGAGTTGATACAGCTAGTTGCGAACCCATCTGCCGATGCACAGGACATCTCGGGGGGCTTTGACTTGATCTTGGTGGATGACTAATGCCCTTCGATGGCGGAACATCAACGATATCTTCGGCGGGAACACGGGAGACGCTGGCAAATGATCTTGTTGCCGCTAACGTTGTGATCGCCGACTCGCGCATCATGTCCATTACCGTGATAGGGGACCAAGATAATACGGGCGATGTGTTCTTCGCTGGACCTGCCGTGGCCTCGGGGGTCGGTGTACGTCTAGAACCTGGTGACTCGTTCAGCAAAGACTTCGACGGCGGGCCAACGTTCGACGAGTTCTACGGTGATGCGGATACCGCTGGTGACAAGATCAACTGGGCTGTGGAGTTCGCTCAGTAATGGCGCGCGGACGGATAGAAAACAGGAACACGGTCTTTCTGGACGGGACGTACTACCGCATCAAGAACCCGGTCCAGAAGTTCATCACGTCTCAGTTCCCAGCCAAGATAACGATAGGCGACCAGACACCCGACTCGCATCCCCTTTCCTCTAACTGGCGCTTCTCGGGAGATGCACGCGGGGGCATTGGTGTCGAGATTCTTGACCCGACCACCGACGCGGACCGCGTTTTCTATACCACCGGCCAAATCAGATTCAAGAACCACCTTGTCATGCCGCGGCTCCCCACGCAGACCGCGGCTGGCAGCGCTGCTTCAGACGTTGGGGTCATCGGTGAGATCAACAACGTCGTCTACGCGTCATACGGAACGGCGGTGGATTCCTACGACAACTCTACCGATGTATGGAGCAACGAACGCTCCATCGCGGCCAACGCTACCGACGTAGCAACGGGGCTTGTCGGCGGCACCAACTTCATGATTATCGCCAACGGCACGGACATTGACTATGTGACGGAAGGTGGGTCATGGGCAGAGAACACGACACAGCCGATCAAGTACCTGTTCTTCTGGAGAGACAGACTGTGGGGGATAACGCAGGCGGGAAGGCTCTACTGGACGAACGGCCTTGTGGCAGACGCCGGAGCGATGTGGACAGCGGACGCACAACTACAACTGCCCGACGACCATGTTACGAGCCTCCTGACTGGGCCTTCTCCTTCCAACGAGGAGGTTCTATACGCTGGTACGAAGGTTGGCCTCTTTGTCCACGACGTACAGAACACAAGGTTCCTGAGAACATCCCTTGAGGTCCCCTTCCACCCTGACGGGGGCAAGGGGACTCAGACATGGCGCGGGGCTATCTACTTCGCAGCGGGCAACGCTGTCTACAAGTACGTCCCCACGGCCACACAGACCATCGTGACCATCGTAGGCCCAGACCGTGACGGTGGCCTCCCAGATGGGAAGCGTGGGGCCATACGGCACATGGAGACCAGCCACACAGACCTCATCATCGCTTTAGATGCCTCCTCTGCTGCGTCTGCGCTCTCTATGATTGCCACGCGGGGTGTAGGGACTCACCACGGTTTCACCACTCCGTCACTTACCGGGTTTAGTTCGGTTCTCGGCTGGGATGAACGAGGCTGGGAAGTGAAGTGGCTGGGTTCTGAGACGGCGCGGCCTATCTCGTGGACGCATGTGTCTAACGCGTACAACGAGTACAACCTATGGTTCGCCGAGAACCAGCGCGTCACAAAGATGAGCCTGCCCAAAGACATTGTGAACCCTAGCCAAGTCACGGACATGACGTTCGACAGCAGGACCACTCAGTGGGAGTCCCCGTGGTTGGATACGGAGTCGTCGAATGAAACGTGGACCGCCATAGCAGCGTATCTCAAGACCACCAACCCTACTACTTCGGAGACGGTGAAACTTGAATACGCAGTGGACTATGAAACGAGTTACACAGACCTTACTGAGAGGACGGGACCGCAAGACACGGCTGGGGATGTCAAGTATCTGTTCCCAGACAATGAACTGAACGGAGCGGAGCCCAGCGGTAAGACGTTCAAGGCTATCAAGTTCCGCATGACGCTTGCGCGCGGGTCAACGAACACCAACTCCCCCGACGTAATCAAAGGTGCGTTGTCGTTCAAGAAGAACCTCGACGTGGCGTTTGGGTTCTCATTCATCATCGACATGACCGAAGGAACCGCTTACGGTGAGTCGGCAGGGGAAGCGCTAGCCCTGCTTCAGGCAACGATAGCGAAACAAACGCTCTACGACTTCACCTTCCGAGACGATGACGGCGAAGACAGAAACTACTGGGTGACGCTCACGAATTATGCGTCCCTTGAAGAGACAGGGCATGAGCAGGTAGGGCAGCATCAGGTACAAGTGTCGGAGGTGCTGTAGTGCGAGTTATTGCTTTTGCGTGCGCTCACTTCTGCACACCTGAGACTCAGGCAGAGTTTACGGGTCAAATGGGGAAGGCAGTCTTTGATTATGGTTCTTTCGAGCGGTTCACTGAGCGCGTGTTAGCCAACCCACCAGATGCCATAGTGAATCTTGGCGACCTGAATGAACCACTATACGACGACATTGAAGTCGTTATGCAAAATGAAGGTGAAACGTTTGTTCTGCTCCCGGACGTGGTGAATCTACGCGGGAATCACGACCCGAAAGGCGGCGATGCTTTTGTAGTAATAGACGGACTTCGTTATGAACACGGGCATCAACGGATGTTGGACCATTATCATGGCAAACAGTTCAGAGATGGTACTGAATACAACGAACGCCTGCGCAGCCTACACGACGGAGAGCGGATGATTCACGGACACACACACTTTCCGAAGGTAGGTTGGGCTTTCGATGTAGGTAGCATCACCTTCTCAGGAACATATGCAGAGGTCGTAGACGGCGAGCCAGAGATGCGAAGTGTGTAGTGACGACGCAGCGTATCCCCACAGCAAGGCTCCCAACACCGGAGGTTCCCGAGTGGTGGCTGGCGAGAGGTGGGAGCGAACCGGAATACTTCATCTACAGGGCTATTCTGAGAACAGGCAGAGTAGAAGGGGTTGACTTCATATACCAGCAGAAGTTCGCAGGCGGAAGGATTACGCGTGGTGGCGTGATAGCGGACTTCGTGTTGAACAATCCGAGAATGGGAATCAATGTACAATCCATCTACTTCCACAACAGAACGGCAAGCCAGAGAGCACACGACAGATTACAGAGAGAGATGTTAGAGGCTCGGGGCCTCCGAATGGAGTACATCACCGAAGAGCAGGCACGGTCTAACGCTGATGTGTTCACGCGACGAGCGATAGCAGGCACGCTGAACCAAGGCCCAACGGGGAATTAGATATGGCAGTAATCAAGACATTTGCGGGATTCCTTTTCGACAGTGACGGTGACGCAGTATCGGGTGCTACGGTCAACCTGTACGACGCGGGGAGCACGACACCATCCCGTGACAATACAACTACCGCTGCGGATGGTTCATGGTCACTTGCGTTTACACCTTTGACCGACACCACTGACTTCGACGTACAGCTAACGCACCCGACTGACGGTACGATTTCGCGCATCAAGAAAGCTGACTCGTTCCAGTTATCCCGCGGTGAGTTCGACTCCGTTCACATCTCCGACGTTACCGCGGCAACGAACGATACGACTGGGGCCTTGACCGTTGAGGGGGGCATCGCCACTGAGGGAGGCTTCTATGGGGTAGCAACCACCCTATCAGACACAACCTCTCCGGTTGTTCAAATCATCAAGTATGTGGCAGGTTCAGACACCAACGAGGTGGCTATTCAAGCTGGCGCGAACTCTATTCAGATTCTCGTGTCTGACACCACGCCCTTGGAAATAGGACTGAAGGGGGCAACACAGATTAGGTTTGATGACACCGGCAACGTGACATGGCAGAGTGGGACGCTGGTTTCCTTCGTGGGTGATGGCACCGACATCATCAAGCTGCCTGCCGATGCTACGGGAGACACTACGACCCGTTCAGACTCAGGTCGCGTTCCCGTCTCTATCGGCGGCACAACCAAGTACCTGCACTACTTCGACAGTTAGGAGATAGACATGCCCACGATCAGTTGGACGATTACGAACGAGCAGGCTGAGACTATTCGTGAAGCCCTCGCTCATGCGCGGCTGGTACGTAGCTGGCTCGAAATCAAGGCTCGGCACGACATTGCGCAGGCCAACCCAGTCACCAACCCATTCGAGGACTAGCCATGCCAACCTCTGAGGACCAGCGCCGACGACTCTACGCGATGGCGGACGACTACTGGGGCGTCAACGGGAACCCAGGGCTCCGCGAGCAGGTTCGCGAGACGTATAAGCGCGTTCAGAAGTTGGAGCGCGAGTTGCCGGTTCTCAGGTGGATGGCCCGAGGGGCGCTGGCAGGCATCTCCGCTCTGGTGGCCGTAGTCGTCGTAATGTGGCAGCGTCTATCAGGCTGAGTGGCGCGGTAATAGGTTCATTGTTGATGCTCCATTATGGATTCCCACTTTTCATTTCGGTAAACCCAGATGGAACGGTCCTCATCTACGTACAGGATGTCACCATTCGATAGTTCCATCACCTGGGTGTGCATTGCACCCCTCAGCGCCCGCAACTCGCCCGTGATGGCGAGGAGGGCAAGTGCAAACGCTCGGTGCCAAGCGAATGACGGCGCGTCGGTTTGATGATTCAGGCAGTCCCGTAACGCTGCTCTAGCTTCCTCGTAGTTGCTCTGCTCAGGCATCTCGCTTCCCCTTCGGCCATCGGTTTCTGGCCGAGTTCCGCTGCGTCTTCTTCGTTCCCATGCCCGCCCAGCCGAAGGTCGGCATGGTGTTGGGCAGCGCGGGCACGAACACCCCGCAATCGAGGCAGCGACCCTTGCTGGTCTTGCCGCGCGGCTCCTCGTAGCGCTTGCGGAGGTGGGGGCACTGCTTAGACAATGAGCCCTCTCGCCCTACCCTCGCGGATGCCCTCCGCGGTGTGCGTGATGTAGAAGTGGCAGGGTGGGCAGGTTCGCGCCCCGTTGTCCACGTCATCTGTTCCGCCCTTCCCTTTGGCCTTGATGTGGTGAGGGTGGTCCCGCTCATCGTCTCCCAAGACGCCGCACATCCGACACCACCTGTCCCTCGCGAACACCGCTTCTCGGAATGTCCGCCTAGAGGCCCTCCGTTCCGGTGTGGCATACCGCAAGCGCTTCCGCGAGCCGCGCAGGGCTGTACGTCGACGTGGGGGCTTGCCCGGTGCGAGCGAGGTGCGCTTCATGCACCTCCTTTCTTCAGCCACACCTGCCGCACACCCTCTGCCGTCATGCGCTCGAAGCCCTCTTCTACCAGCGCGAACGCGATGTCACTGTAGCTCAGGCCAGACTTGCGCAACTCGACGATGCGACGGTCTCGGTCAGGCTGGGGTTGGGGTTTCATTAGCCCGCTACCTTGGCAGCAGGCAAATGCCGTCCCCGGCAATACCCCACTCATCGCTAGTAGCTAGAGCACCCTCGTACTCCAACGTCACTTCAAGGCGACCCGTCTCCGCATCCTTAGAGTAGCCGATGATCGGTCCACTCCCGATGCCAGTGGGCCAGAAGGCTTGGTCCCTCAGCACGTACCCTTCGTCACACTCCAGCACCAGCGTCAACGCAGGCGTCGATGTCGGGCCAGAGACCTCTGCGAAGTACGGGTAAGCGACGGGCAACGAGGCTGCGGCATCTCTACCGTCTACGCCATCTGCTCCGTCGGCCCCAGGCACTCCTGCCAGACCCGAAGGGCCTGTTTTGCCCTTGGAACCCGCAGAACCAGCGATACCTTGGGAGCCGGTGGTGCCAGCAGCACCCGTCGCGCCAGTCGCTCCGATTGCGCCAGTCGCGCCGACAGCACCTGCTGAGCCATCTACACCATCGCTTCCGTCAGCGCCAGCGACGCCCGAGGAACCTTGTGGCCCTCGCAAACCGTCAGCGCCGTCAAGTCCCGCAAGGCCCGGCATACCGGGGACGCCCTTCGCACCCGTTGCTCCCTGCGACCCTGCGCAGGCCATCGTGCCTATCAGAAGGCACATCAGCGCCACTACTATCGCGAGTTTCTTCATGGTCATGTCCCTCCTCTGGTACTACCGTTTCGACTGAAGGGGCAGGCGGGCCGGATGCCCACTCGGCTTCTCGACGATGCGCTACGGTTTCCTGTCGGCGTGATAGCAGTCAGAGGCCGCTCAATCTCCGTCGGGCATCTACGTCGTACTTCCCCACAGCGCTGCTACGCCGCCGCCTGCCACCTCAACCTTACCCTACCTGCCAACGCCTTGTCAACGGCCGAGAGGGGAGGGTTCACTCCGGCCACTGGGTCCACCTCACGCCGTCCAGCGGGGGGTTCACTCGTCTACGATGATTGAGTCGTTGAAGTGCTCCGCGTGTTCCTTCGTGATGAACTTCCCGCAGTAGCACCAGCCAACTTCAGCAGCCTCTTTGCGGCACTCACCGCCGCGATCTAACCTCTGGCCCAGTTCCCAGAACGGCTCATACAGGACCCACAGGACCAGATCAGCCCAACAAGCATCCTCATGTCTCTCGAACCAACGGGCGATTCTCCACCTAAGCCACCCGTCGCAGCGGAACGGGTTGAACCAGCAGCCGTCATACTTGATCGCTGTCCTACCCATCGCTGGCCTCCTTGATGCGTTCGTTCAGGGCGTGGCAGCGGTTCACAAGACCGTCAGAACGAACCATGTTGATTTCCTCCAGCACATCCTTCACGAACGCGATGCAGTCCGCGGCGAGGCGCACGTCACCTACGACGAATCCCCACTCAACAGGCACCGTCACTATGGCGTCATCAGGTTCTATGTCAAGTGGGAAAAGGGCCGCCCACCGCTCAATCGCTGTCTTGCCCATGTCGCTCCTCCGGCTTGTTGTTCGCGGGCGCGAGGTTCCTCACAGCAGCCGCTCCTGGCGCACCCACTTCCAGCGTCCGTTCACCTTGCCGCGAATCCACAACTCGAACGTAGTCTGCGGATGCAACCACGGCTCGACCTCTTCCTTCATCCTCTCGATAGCTGGCTTCGACAGAGAGCCGCCTGATAGGTTCGTCCGGGCCTTCACCTGTATCAAGCGCGTCCCGAGGCTGGACAAAGCGACAACATCCACCGGCCCGCGGCTCAGGTGTGTGCGGAACGCGAGGTGTCCGGTGTTCTCCAAGTCCTCGACGCACGCTACCTCTGCGGCGCGGCCAACCGCCTTAGCTGATGGCATCGCTATCCTCCGTCTTGCTCCACACCTTCGCCGCCCCCGCGACCGCGGCCAGCAGCAGCAGGAAGCCGAACGCGAGCCACGCCGCGGGACTAACCGGCACCGGACAGCACCTTGCGTAGCTCAGCGGCGCAGCATCGTACAGCCGCCGCCGCATGTTCGCCCTCTGGTGTGTCTGAATACTGCCCTTGCTCCACATCCCACTTCACGGGCAGCGCCTCTACCGCCGCGAGGGTGGTTTCGAGGCTCTTGATATGTCGTTCTATTCCTTCGAGGTCAGGCGCTAGCATCGTCGGCTCCTTCCAGGGCGGCGAGCCACTTCGACAGAGCCTCCACGTTGAAGCGGTCCAGTCCTCCGGCGTTGAGTTCGGCCCGTCCGGGTTCGGTAATGCGGACGATCTGCGAGAGCAGCCGCGCCGCCTCCTCGTTGTGGTCCACCACGTCAGCGGGGAGCAGTTCAAAGGCTACCGGACAGTCCAGACAGTAAATGTCGTCTACGGCTAGGCTGTCTGATGCCACGCCTATCTCAGTGGCCCCTGTATCCACGTATGCGTTCAATCGCAGGTGCTCACACTTGCCCTTGGCTGGCTGGCGGGCCTCAGCATGTGTCGCCTTCGTGTAGGGTGGGATGACCTTGGCCCGCGGCTCCGCAAGCACGCCCTGGGGGCAGGTGCAGGACCAAAATCGCCCCCTGCCTAAGCTCGGTCTTGTGTGGGAGTAGGTGCATTTACCCTCGTGGTATGGGTGCCCGCACTCCGGGTTCGCGCATCGCTCGCTCTGGCTACCCATCGTCCCCCTCCTCCCCCAGCGCCGCGAGCAGGGCCACACATCGCTGGTTCACATCAGGTTCCGTGGACGTAGCCGCCATGTCCATGAGCAGGTCTTTCAGTTCGTCAGCGGGGAGGACGACCATCGGGGTGCGGCAATCGTGGCAGACTGCCTTGGTCAATAACCCTTGGCGTGGGTACGCCGCGTCAATGGTAGTCATCACCCGCTGGTGCTCGCACGCCTTGGGCTGGGTCTCGACTGGAGGCTGGACCTCAACGCCGTCTTTGCAAACCATCTTGCCGTCTTTCCAGCGGTGTTCCTCTATATCTCCGCCGCACCGTCCACATCCCTCCTCCACGCGCGGCTCTCCGTCCGCGGGCGCAGGCTGCGCGTCAGGTGTCCAAGTCACCGTGTTCTCAGCATCAGGGCTTCCGACGAGCGGCACCTGCAACTTACCATCAGGTCCGAACTTCGGCGGTAGTTTGGGCGGCTCCTCGGCTGAGGGGCGGGCACCAATGATGCAGTGGCATTGGATGAGTGTGTGCATCCGACCGTCTTCTACGATTGGCCTGCCATCAGGACGCACTCCCATCTTGCACCGGCCTTCGTGCGGTTCGTGGCCGCATCCTGAGCACTTCCCCTCCTCTGCGGGCGGCTCCGCAGGCTCGTAGGCCGTGCAGGGGTTGTCGGCTGTGCCGGGCAACCCGTCCCCGCCGCCTTCGCAGCCACCCTTGTCGCCATCGTGCACGTCTGATAGGCGGCAGCTCTCGCACTGCGTCTCGGTCCCCATCCGCCAGGGCTGGACCTCTCGGCGTGGCGGCTCCTCCGGCTTGCCCTCGGCTGAGGGGCGGGCCTCCCAATCAGGGCATGGCACCGGGGCGACATCGAGTTTATCGGCAACTAAGCGAGGACAGCCACCGTCAACAAAGGTGCACGAATCGCACATTGCCTCAGCCTCCCCTTGTGCTGGATGGTCGGGATACTCGGGTGGACCATCAGACATCGGCAACCCCTCCCCTACGTCCGGCTCCCGTTTCGGCAGCACGCCCGGCGCGACGACGGGCCGCGGCTCCGCAGGCTGGCTGGCCTTGAAACTGGCACCTTGCGGCACGTAGAAGGTACGGCCTGAACCATCCGGGCAGTACTGGGCGCTGTCGTGCTCGACCCAACCCCTGCCGCATCGACTACAGGGCCGTATCAGCACCCCCGTAGGCGGCTCCGCAGCTACGAAGCGGGGGCAGGGGCAGTCGGCAACCCTGCACTCCAACACTGGCCCAATATCATCTCCGTCCATCGTTCGGCGATGCGCCTCAAGGTAGTGACCGCAGGTGCACATCATCGGGTTAGCGCATCGCTCGCTCTGGCTAGTCATCGTCCTCCTCCTCTCGCGGGGCGGCCAGCTCATCCCAAAACCATGTGTCGATCACGTAGTCTCCTGATAGGTCGTCCCATGCAATCTCGATAGCCTTGGCCTCTAATGGCACGCCCAGGAACTCCTCCAACTGGTCTTTACTGACGTGGATGGAGTCGATGTGCTTATTCACGCTTCCCGCTCCTTTCGCCCGCACGAGCCAGAGGGTCGGCGAGCAGACTTTTGGCTTCGGTGATGTCTGCAGCGGCCATGTTTTCCTGTCCGCCGTCTATCCAGCCCTCGGCACTAGAGAGCAGCCTGTACGCGCTCCTTACCGCCTCCCTGAGCCGCGCCAACTGCCGGGCCAGGGTGGCCTCCATGTTCTTCGCTGTTTCCTCAGCGTTCACGCGCTCGTCCCGTAGGCGAAGGTCGTCTTCGCAAACCCGCCGCATCATGTGCCGACTCGGCCAGCCGGACAACCGCGAACGCCGACTACGAGCTATCTTGAGCCACTCCCGCACCCGCGCGTCAGTCAGCCCTGCGGGCCTGTCGTGATCTGTCGTGTCGGGCTCCTCTACCCAGCCCTGACATGAGCCTGCATATGTCCTAGTCATAGCGATGGGTCTCCTCCGAGAATGGCTACGTCGCGAGGGTTGTAGAGGTCAGCGTATCTGTGTTTTCTGAACCGGCCATGTTCGTCGGTCTCCTTCCCCTGATGCTCTCGGCCATCAATTCACACCACTGTCGTACTTGGAGAAATCAATCCCTTTCTGAGAATGAGAAGTCTTTTTTTCTTTGACTGGAGGTTCGTCTTTGTGATCCACGGTTGAGGAAGACGAACGTTCCAGTGAGTCTTCTGTAACGGTGGGGGGTGGGGGAGTTGCTTTAGCAACCCCCCGTTTCGTTACGGTTATCTCCGCGTGCGCGCGAGCGCCCTGTAACGATTCCGGTAACGATTCGTCACGGTCGTCTTTCGTTACGTGGCCCCAGCGGTCATTGGGCAGATTGATGAATCGTGGGGCCTTAGTCTTCCGGTGCAGGGCCATGCGGATCGTACCTTCGCTGAGGTGTGGGAGCACTGCGTAGATTTCGGTTAGGTGCAGTGCTCCATGTTGTAGCACTGAGAAAATCTGTTTAGCTGCGCTGAGTTTGCCAGTCAGCCCTGGGGCTTCGTCCTCGGACACAGAGCGGTAGGTGAGGCCACCATCTGATTCGTCGAGGGTCAAGAAGAACTCTTGGGGCCGTGGGCCGGTGGTGTTCACCTTGTTGGGGAAGAAACCGACGGCGTTATCACCAGCGTCCATCTGGCTCATCCACACGACCCGTGGAAGGTTGCGGTACATGACGGAGCCAAGTGGGCTGTCCTTCTTCTTGCTGTCCTTTGAGATGTGAGTGAGTCCGACCACCGAGCAGCCGGGAAGCGCTGAGGCAGAGGCGAAGAAGATGCGAGCTGTCTCAGCATCGTTGGGGTCTCCAGAGGCGCAGGCGATCAGCGAGTCTAGGACTGCAAGGCGGACACCGAAGCGCCCTATGTCTGCCTGCATGGCGTCGATGTTCGATTCAAGGTTTCCGCTGAACCGTCGATAGATGAACCGCTCTGACCAAGCTTCTGGCAAGAGACCTGCACCCTCTCCGAACATATGAGCAGCCCGAATGATGTCGTCCGGTCCTGTCTCGAAGTCGGCGTAGAGGATAGGCAGGGCTTCCTTGACTCGTATACCGGGAATGATGCTGGCCCCTGCTGCCAGAGAGACGCACACCGCTACCCAGAACATCGTCTTACCTGAACCGCCGTCACCAAACAGGACATTGACGACACCTTCCTTGACGACGGGCCAGACTAGCCATTCAGGCTCGGGGGCTGGCTTGAACGTGGCCGCGGTCACGGCGTCGCTGCTTTCGTTGTATTCCGCGACCTCCCGGCAGATGTGCTCGACCAAGCCTGCTATGTCGAGGCCACCGAAGTGCCTGCGAAGGTCCGTTACGATGAGCTTCCGAGTTGAAATGCTGTGAACGTTCAATCTGAACGGTGCAACGGGTGACCGACCGTTACGAGAGAGCGTTACCTGGGCTTGGATACCACCTCTAACGCGGAGGATGTGATCGGCGCGCACCCGCAGTTTGTGCTCAGGCCACTCCATATGCAGTCGTCCGAGAGCATCCCGTTCTGTGGTTGGCGGCGGCATACCCTCGCTGGGTATGTCGGGAGCCGCGCGCCGCGTCTTTTTTTCGGGTCGCGCGACCCCTAGCTCGTCAGCCAGTTCGTTGGCAGCGTCGCGGCGGGTGGTCACTTGTGGTCCTTGTTTCGCTTTCGTCTGTTGTCAGCGATTCCAGCGTGGGCCATAGTGATGCCGAAGCAGACAAAAGCAAGAAACCAATTCTGTTCGGCGAAAATCTGGTAGTAACCCATTCCGATGAAGATGAGTGCCACAAGTACCGGGGGAATGGGGCTCATAGTATCCCTGCCATCTTGCCTCGCTGCCACAGCGCTACCACGTCCCCGCCCTCAGCGCATGCCCCGAAGCAGCGCCACGTCTGCGTCTCGGGCCACACCACGAATGATGCGGTGCGCTCACTGTGGAACGGACACAACCCTTTCCACGTCCTGCCTGCCTGTCTCATATCAGTTAGTCTCTCTGCCATCGTCAAGATGTTGGCTTTTTCCCTGAGTTCTGCGTAGAAGGCCCTTACGTTGCCGCTCGGGATTTTCCCGGTCTTGCTCGCGGGCGGGACCTTCCTCCCGGTTCTGATCGTGTAGGGAGGCTCGCCGGTTATCTCGGAGAGGTATGCCTCGACGTGGGCTTGGTGCAGAGCGGTGCGCCTGCGCGGGTCGATGATATCTAGCCACTCATCCTCCGTGCGTCGGCGGAACACATAGCCGCCTTGCTCGTCCACCTCAACGGCCCAGTGGTTCGGAGACAGCCCTACGATGCGGAGACTTGGTGAGAGGTACGGACTCTGGTTCATCGGCTAAGTCGCCTCAATAGAAACGGCCCCAGGAGTAGACGGTCGTCTGCCGCGTGACATGGACCGATCCTGGAGCCGTGCGCTCTGGTGCGCCATATAGAACAACCGCCTACTTCCTTCAGCCCATGTCACGCGTACTGACATCCTACCGTCTCCCATTGCCGCGCGCAAGGAACCGCGGCGGGCCTGGGCTGGCGAAGAGCGCGCTCGCTGGCTTGAGCCGCCGCAGCACGTCTCGGTTGTCCGGGTAGCTCTGACTGTCGCGTGGGATCGCGGCGCTCATATCACCGCTCAGTGTTACTGCCACGGTGGTTTTGGAGCAGCCCACCCTGTCTGCGATTTGCCTGCGTGTGAGGCCCTGCGCCCTGAGTTCCCTGATGGTCTGATAGCGCAGCCACATCTGCTCTGCCCTGTTCACTGATGGGTCGTCGCTCTTGCAAAACTCCATCGGGCATTCAAGGCACGCCGGGTGCATCTCGCAGCCCGTGTCCGCGTAGTGGGGCAGGTAGATGTGCGGCGCTTGCGTTGCCGTCATGCTTCGTCTCCTCCGCGGCTCGCCTGCTCGTAGGCGTTGATGGCTGCGTGTAGACGAGCGATTCTGCCTGCCAGTTCGAGCGCGTGTTTCTTCACGGTCCCACTGACCGACGTGCCCTTGCCAAGTGCCTGAAGTTCGCGGACGGCGCGGTCTCCAGGTGGCAGCAAGCTCTGACCCGCGCCCTTCAGTTCCTCCCCCGCGTCGGCCATGCGGGCGAGGCGGGGCGCGTCGGCTATCAGCGCGGCGTTGGCTATTCGTCGGAGTTCCGCCACTGTCCAATCGTCCTGGAGCAGGTCACGATCGGGAGGCGGAAGTCTCGCCACAACTGACCCATCGGAGCCGACAATCGTGGCTCCTCGCAAAGTCATGGTCCACGGCCGCGGCGTTGCCTCTGCGCTCATGGCTGGGCCTCCTTCCACGCGCTGGCGTGGGCAGTCCTGAAATGCTCGATCATCGGCGCGGCAGGCTGGCCAATCAGCCGCTCAAAGCCGCACTCCGCGCACTTGTGCCAGTAGTAGCCGTCACGATCCGTAACGACGATCACCGCGCCGTCCTTGCGGATGGCCTGCCAGCGGGCCAGGTCGTCGGCGCGCAGGGGCGTCATGGGCGCGCCTCTCTCAGCCAGACTTGGAGCATCCGTGTCCCGTCTGGAGCATCGTGCTGTCTGGTACGGATTCGCAAACCACGGCTATGTGCCATTGTGTAAATGTTGTTTTGCTGGGCGGCAACATTGGTCTTGATTGGAATCGTGATGCGCTTGCCATTGGCAACTAGCTGGAAGAGTGCGTCATGGAACCGCTTGCGCTGTTGGACGGGGTGTGTTGGGTTTCCCCAGCCGTAGCGTTTGCCGAAGCAGAGACCAGCGCATCGGTTAGAACAGAATGGCCCGTCGCGTCGGCCACCTGGAGCGCGTCCAATTTGGTTTTCGACTTGACCGAATAGCCTGTAGAAGACCTCGCCGCATTGCTGGCAGATGTACGGCTGTAGGCCACCACATTCGGAGCAGTGCCGCTTGTGACGCGAGCACAATCGGTTGCAACCGTCTTTCTTGCAGCGCCGGAGACGGGAGCGTTTGCGCAGGTGAAGTTTCGCAGGGATGACGTGCTGTCCGTGCTTGGCGAGAACTTGACGGACCCGTTCCCGAGTGATACCGAGGTGTCGCCCTGCGTTTGTCAACGATAGCGCGGGCTGTACCTCGAACATATGAAGTAGAGTCATGTCGCGGCTCTTCTTTCGTAGGCGTCCTTTTGGAGTCCAGCCTGCGACTACTCGTTGGGTATGGCGCACCGACAGTTCGTATTTCAGCGCGATCTCTCTGACACTCATCCCCGCCGCTCTTGCTTCGCGAATCGCCGCGACATATTCTGCCATCACCCTTCCCCCTTCCTGCCCTCGCCGCGGGCCTGCCTTACGTGGTCGAGTGCATGACCGAGGGCTACTTCGGCAGCTTCAAGTCGGCTCCAGTCGTCTGGCGAATCGCTACCCCATAGGTTGTCGCGGACCTGTTCTGCCGCCTCCACCAGCTCCCCCGCCTTCTCGTGCTCGCGTTGCAGGCGGTCGTGGGCGTTGACGGCGGTGTTAGCCAGCCGTGCGTTGATGTGTTCGGGCGACCAGTCGGGGTCAGTCCCGCCGAAGTAGGCCACGAGGCGGTTGTTTGCGTCCAACAGAACTGCACAGCCGTCGTCGTTGTAGTAGTGCCACGGCCTCGGCGTTCCCTTCTCTGTCATGGCCTTACTCCTCCTCAGCCGCTTCCGGCTCCTGCGCTGCGGGGTCGAGCGGCTCGGCTCCAGTCCAGAGCACGGTGAACATCTTAGCGAAGTGGCCCCACTCGTTTTCGTAGTCCTCGACCGGCGTGCCTATGCCGATCTTGGCACACAGGATTTCGACCACACCTTTAAAAGCAGTCTGGCGCTCGATGGAGGCCCTCGTCTCATCGCGACCACCCTGCGCCACTCTTGCGGGCGTAGGGGGCTGTTCTGAGCCGGGTGCGGCCTTGATCGCGGTGCAGTTGAAGTAGGTTTGCTTCTCTGTTCTGCGGGCGTTGAGGTGGACGATGACTTTGTGGCCTTTCTGAAAGCCGAGATCGTCGGGCGGGCGTCGGCCTCCCTGCCCGCCTTTCAGCGCCTCATCCCAATCGCCCTGCAACCACCACACCACGCCGATGTACTCCTCGCCATCGTCTGAGTGCCTGCCTGATTTGGTCGTGTCGCCCTCGAATACATACCCTGGCCCGTTGATTACACGAGCGATGGTGGCTTGAACGGGAGCGAACGTAACGCTTCCCTTGTCCACCTTCGTCGCGTCATGCGGCCACTGTTCGGTGTGAATGGTCTCGTCTGTCATCTCTGCTTCTCCTTCCATGCTCGTCCTGCGAGGATGTTGCTGACGGTTGTGTAGTGGACACCGAAACGTCTTCCCAGCGCTGTTACACTTTCCCCTTTTGCAGCGCGCGTTCGCATTTCTGCTACCTTGTCCCATGTCAACTTTGCAAACGCGTTGCGTTCACCTGCTGCTAAGCGCCCCTTCGTGTCTCGGTCTCTCATGTTTTCCGCGTGCGTTCCTGCCCAAAGGTGGTTAATGTTTACGCAGGCTCGGTTATCGCAGTGATGCAGTATGTGGAGGCCATCAAAAATAGGGCCATGCCAATATACCCATATCACTCGGTGAACAGAAATGACCATTCTGTTTACGTGGACACTGCCATAGCCTGTTGACCGAGTGTAGCCCGTAAATATACGGCAGCCGGCTACCCAGCGTGTACGGTTTAAGATTCTTTGGTTGGCTTGTACCAGAGCGGTGAGTGACACTTGGGACAGACTACGGGGCGACCGCGCTTTCGTGGCAACCATGAGTGCTGACACCTCAGACATTTCCTTTGGGTGACTCGTATCATGGTCACTGATTATACTCCCTTTGCCCTAGAAGTCAATCGTCCACGATCCACGTGAACGAGGTCTTCGGTGGTCATTCGGCTCTCCTTACGAGCACGTTGCTGCCCCTAGTCTTTGTCTCGATTTTGCGTCCGTGTCGTCGTGCGAGCGCGTTGAGATTGGTTCGGACACTGGCTGGCTTCCTGTCACCTATGGGGAAAGCCCAACAATCACCAACCTCAAGGGTCAACAACTGCGCTCCTTGTTCTCCGAGATGTGCTCCCTTGTAAGACACAGCGCTGAACTCTTCCTCCGTGATGGCTTTGCCTATGTTCGTTGTCATCATCCTTGCTCCTTTCCTTGCTTGGTACTGGCCCGGCTTTCGCGGTAGCGTGTCGCAGCGCTGGGGGGAGCGCCCCCGTTGATCGGGCACCACCCTGCGGGATGCAGCGGGCCAGCGGGGGTTAGTCGTGAAATCCACTTCCGCCTATAAGTCCTCCTAAGATGAACGCGCCCATCGCTAGTGCTGCTATTCCCAGCAACCCTCCGATTGTGCCTAAGGTGCTGTGTGGGACAATGACCATCACTGCGGCTACCACTCCACCGAGCACAAGGGAAACCCAACCTCTTCGCCTCGCCTCTGAACGTCTCATCTCACCACCTCCACGGGGGTTAGTCGGTGAAAAAGCGTAAGCGTCCTAGAATCATCCCCTTGAACTCTTTTGTCCAGTCGATGCGGAACCAAGGCGTCACCTTGAAACGAACCCACCTAACTCCGAACCGCCGCCCGAACAACAAGACTCGCAGATAAAGCGACGACGGTATGTTCTCGATGAACAGTGGGCCTACGTGCCGCGAAAACCACTTCATCTCACCACAGCCTCCATTCCAAGAACCGCTCCCACCATGCGAGCTTCACCGGCTCACAACAGTGAAATACCAGCGAGCCTTTTGCCCATCCATGTTTCAAGTTGGGGTGCTTGCGGCGTATCGCGAGCGCGCCGCAGACGGCACAAAGGGCCGTGTGTACACCGTCGCCGCGATCTGCGAGTATCGGCATCCGCCCCGTCCCCGGACACGCCGTGCGCCAGCGCCGGTGCGGCCTACTCTTCCCGAACGGCCATCTCATGACTTGCTCCTCTCGCGGTCGTGGGCGAACCACGCGGCTTGCTTGCATGGTTGGTCCTTTGCGCTCAATTCCTCGTTCCAGCAGAGTTTATGCTCAACACTTGGGAGTGGGTAGGCGGATTCTACCTCACAGTCAGGGCAGTACCAGAACTCATCATGCACAGCACACTTACCACAACCGCAGGCCGGAATGTGGTGCCACTCTGACTCCCGCAGCAACCGCGCCGCCTCTTCGTTGTGCTCGTGGGCGTTGACAGAGAGGATGGTCACCTCGTTTTGACATTCCTTGCAGAACGTCCGCCCACGAAACGGATAGAGGTCTCGTAACTTGTGCTTACAAACTGCGCTGCTCATCGCTTGCTCTCTTCCCAGCACGTCATACACAGCGGCTCCCGATCCTTCGACAGCCAGCACCCGCCGACGTGATGCTCACCACAGCCATGACAGGTCCACTTGGCGAGTCTTTCGGGTATCTCGCGCCCTTCCAGGTCCAGCGGCGGCTCGTCGTAGATGCGTGGGGCGCCGCTCTCGTTGTAGCGGATGACTTCACGAACCATCGCGGGGTTCCTCGTCGCACTCGCAGTGCTCAGGGCAACACAAACACTCAGGACACTTCTCGGCGGTGCAGTTGCACCCCCACTCATGTGGACACAACTCGCCACAACACGGACATTCAAGGACTGCCATCACCGCGCCTCCCTCTGCGCTACCATTCGTCCGGGCTCCGTCACGGTTTCACCCTCATTGGCCTACCCACCAATTCAATCAACCGCGTGAACGGCAGGTTTCGCATCTCGCCTTCGGCGCGCGGCCAGCGGGCGGCGTCATAGTCGTTGGCCTGTCGATCTAACATGGCTGTGCGAAACGGGTTCTCCCGCTCCATCACCTCAAGCTCGCTGAGTGCAGCCCACATCCACGCACGGGCCGACTCCCTGCCGTACATGCCCTCGGTGTCCGATATGGCCGCCTCGGCTTCCTCCAGGGCTCCGCGTATGTCTGCCAGCCTCTCAAGCATCGGGCTGCTCCTCGTCAAGGAATGAGAACGTTCCAGCGAGCAGGCCCATAAAACTCGGTGGCTCGCACTCGATACCGTTGGTGTGGGATTCCTTCGCTGCGGCCTCTAGCATGTCCGTCGTCAGGCCATCGTAGCCATCACCGCGGCCCGAACAACTCCAGTCGTAGTGCGGACAGTTCCAGTCAATGGCCTCAAGGGTCGCGAACTGGAGACGTTCGTCACGTTCAGTTGGTGCAGTCGTCTCTGAGTGACACCCTGCATCCCGCAACAACGCCTCTTGGTACTTCTCAGCTAGCATCTCATCCCTCCTCGCCCCTCTCGGGGGGCTCCGCGTAGATGTTCGTACTGCAACTCGTACTCGATGCCTGTGCCAGGGCCATCCAGCACCTCTACGAGGTATTCATGCGTTCTGACTGGCCGAAGCACTCGTACTCGTCGGCCTGAGTTGAACAACTCCCTGGGCTTGAGTCTCAACCACCACCACTCGGCTATGTCGCCTGGTTTCAGGGTTGTATTCAGGTGTTCAGTCACGGTCGCGTTCCTCCTTCTCCAGCTTCACCTTGCGTTCGCCGATCCACACGAATCGAGCGTACCTGGGCGGTCGTAGCCGGAACCACAACCGCCGGAGCATCAGCCTGAGCGACACTCATTGCTCTCTCCTGCTGAGGTTGAGTCGCGCTGGAGGCTCGCGTATTTCCTCTGCATGTCGCGGAGGTGAGCGTCCTCTTCTAGCGCTGGGAGTAATTGGCTGAGGAAGTGGTGGTGGCCGTCGCACTCCTCGCATGTGCCACCGGCATACGATTCGCGAACATCATCGGTCCGCCGAATCGTGACCTTGCAGATATCGCACTTGACTTCGTAGGACATCACCCTGCCTCCTCCTGGTCGAAGGCGGCGATGGCCTTTTGGCTGGTCCAGTTCTTGTCAAAGTCTAGGCACGCCTTCCGGGGTGTTTCCCCGAAGCCCGCGACTCCTTCCATTAGGTTCTCGCCGTACAGGGCGCACCACATGTTGCCGTCCCTCGTGAGGCTTGGCCGCATCAGGACGTGCGGGGCGGCCGTCGCTTCTTGAGTCTCGCGGTACATGTCTGTTTGGTGACGGTTGTTCATCTGGATGTCGTTGAACACCCAGCCCTGATGGAGTTCATCAAGCATGGCCCTTCTCCAGTTTCTCGATTATGTGACTAGGCCCCTTCCAAGAACTGCTCAAGGCACCAGACTTCCACAACGTGAGCGCCGCTTATGTCGAGACGTACCAAGTACATCAACGGCTCGAACTTACCAACGCGGGCTGTCTTTATCACGGTGCCCCATGTTCTCTCGTGGCACGAACAAGTTAGGCGGACTCTTGTCTCTACCTCAAACACGGCTGGCCTCCTCGAAGGCGGCGATGACCCGCCTCATGTCACCCAGCAGGCAGTCACAGCTCGCATCGTCCGCGGGGTGCTCTTGAGAGAGCGGGCATGTGTCTGTGTGCTCCATTGCAGCCCACTCCAACATCTCTTCCGCCATCTTCACCAATTCCTCCCCTACCTGCGCCAGCGCGGAGAGGCGGGTAAGTTCCTTCGATACAGCTGTTGGGCGGTCGGCAACGGGCCTTGTGTTTCCGCATCTCGGGCACATGTACTCCATGTAGAGCCGCATGATACTGCCACAGGTCTTATTCGTATGGCCCAGCCTTCCTCCACAACGTGGCCGATGCTCACTCACCACTTGTCTCCTCTCAGAATGTCGCCCACGTGCGTGTGGTGGACTCCAAACCGCTTGTCGATAGAGCGCTGTGACTCTCCTTGTAGACCGGCCCGACGAATCTCATCGACCTGTTCTTGAGTGAGGCGTGCTTGGGGATTCTTCTCGCCATGTGGGCGATTCGTCCGTCCCTTCTGTGCACAATCTCGCATGTTGTCTTTCTGGGTGCCCGCAAAGAGGTGTTCGATATTCACGCAGGCTGGGTTGTCGCAGTGGTGGCACACGTTCAGGTTGGTCGGGCCGTGATGGTGTTTCCATACGACGCGGTGCGCTCTTTTTAGCCGCCCCTTCTTGGTGGAGACGTACCCGTAGCCATGCTGACGAGTGCCCGTGAACACCAAGCAGCCGCCCTCTTTCCGCGTTCGGTTCATTACCTTCTCGTACAGCGTCATGATTCCCCACGCGCCTCCTTGACGGCCTTGGTGTTGGCTCAGTCATCGACCTTCTCCCCTCGTGCCTGTCTCCAAAGAGTGAAGGCCTGGTAAACGTGGTCTATCGCCGTGTCAACCTGCCACCACTGGGAAGTCCCGTCCGCCCTGACATTACTCAGGTGCAGCAGTTCAAGCCTCAGAGACTCGCCGGCCTCGTGCTCCGCTTGCAGGCGGTCGTGGGCGTTGTGGAGTTTGCGGTTCTCGCGTTCCGTGCCCTTTACCACTTGGCGGGCGAGGTTATCTTGGGCTACGAGTGCTTCTACTGCTTGGCCGGTCTCCAATCCACCGAAGTTGTGTGGACTATCACGTAGGGCTTGGGCTACCTGGTCGTGGGCGTTGACGGCCTCGACGATGAGTTGCCCGTTCGCGTCTGCCTCGGCGTAGATGTCATCCCAGGAGCGGTTGCCGTGATGGCGACTGCCCGGACACTGGAACGTAGCCACACGCCCTTGGCCGTCCTCCGTGTAGATGCCGTTTCTGCCTGCTATCTTCCACGGCCGCTGCGTTGCCTTCTCTGTGCTCATGTCACCCTCCGTTGGTGCTCTAGGTGGTGCGCTCTGCCTTGTTGATTAGGGCCTGGAACTCGGTTTCTTCTGCTGGGTCAAGCCCGCCGCCACCCGGATATGTACCACGTGCGTAGTGGGCCAGGAAGTCAAAGCGTGTCCGGTCCAGCCCATGTAGGTTGCGTCTCCAGCCCACACGCTTGGTACGCCAGAACGCTCCGTCACACATTTGCCGCTCATACAGTTGCATCTTCTCGCCCTCCATTCTCCGAGCCATTCGGCCCGCGGATGCCGCCAAACACCTCACGCTTGACGGCATCGACGGGCTACAGGCTAGGCTAGTTCCCAGTCTCGGCCTTCGTCGTCGGCATCGACACCGATGCCTGTCATCTTGGGGCCGAACTCCAGTGAGTACCACGCAGCGATTGCAGGATAGACGTTGCCCCTCAGCCTGACCGATGGCTGTGCCGGGTGGAACTTCCGGATGGTTGCTTCCGTGCCATTGCCTGCCAAGAAGTCATCAGGCCAGTCCTCGTAGCGGAACCAATGATTCCGTAGCAGCCTCACCTTCGTACCAACTGGGTACATCGTCCCCTTCCCTCTCTCCCCTGCGCGGGGGCTAGCGTGACCGTCGAGCGGCTACGAGCGCGCCCTTGCGATAGTTGCCCTCTCTGAGCTTGGCGTACCTGAGCGGCACACGGTAGCGCCTGAACAGTTCCCAGGCCTTGTCCCAGAACCGTGCGGAGTGGTGTTCTCTCGGCGTCAACCAGTGGGCTAGCTCGTGCAACAGGACTAGCTTCTGGTCCGTCCGGGCGCTCACGACTCCGTAGGTGTGGTTCCGGTTCACCCACGGTATTTCTCTGGCGTAGTCGCCATGCGCCGCCGACACCACGATCCTGTCTCGCCCTGCGCGTCCCGACGATGTGAACTGCCGGGAACGCCGCCATACTATCTCTGGCAACTCGTCCCTGCCCTCATCGAGCGCGACCTGTATCACCAAGTCCTGCGCCCACTTCGGCGGTGCTGCCATCGCTCCCCCCATTCCTGTTCGTGACCCTCATCAGCGCCGACTCTATCGGCGGACGCCCGCACCGGGGCGTTTCGGGCTAGGCCACCAGTTCTAGGCGCTGTATGACCCGGAATCGGTAGCCTTTGCCGTGTTCGTCCTCGCGCATCTGCAACCAATCCCTGATGCTGAACGCCTCTTGCATCGACTCTACGGGTTCGGCCACATCCCGCCACTGATCCCACACGTACCTTGACTGCACTTGGTAGAGCATCGCTTCCCTCCTCGCTAGTGACACCCCAGAGTATGGGGCCTGTCCTGCTGAATGTCAAGGGGCTTGCATGCTCCTCGCCATCTCAGATAGAATCCATTTATGGCGAATCTCACAGATGTAAACCAAGGTCGGAGGGACGCGACTCTGCCGCGGCTCCGGGATATCGCCGCACTCCGACGCAACGGCGACACACTCGAACAGATCGCCACAACCCTCGGAGTCTCCAGGCAACGCGTCCACCAACTGGTCCAGGCTGCTAAGAGAGAGGGGCTGCTGTGAGACCGCCTCTAAGAACCAGGCTCAGGATGGCCCGAGCATGGTTGCTCACGTTCCTGGGGCGCACAGGCAGCAGGATCACAGGTCGCCCCTATACGTACCGGTGTGTCCGCTACTACGGACCCTTCGAGACATCGTGACCACCGCACCCGCTCTCAGGGCGGACGGCAAGCCCAAACTCACACCACTCGAATACCGAGCCCGACGCACTAGACTCACTTACGAGGCCATCAAAGTCATCGGGGAAAAGGTGCGAGCAGGTCAGCCCGCAGTCGATGTGATAGCAGCTGCGTGCCATGTAGAGCGCAGCACCGTCTTCCACTGGCTCCAGATAGGAAGGGGGGAGCATACCCAACGCAGAGCACTCCCGCGTTACCTGGCCCTCGTTGCTGCGGTAGAGGGGGCTGAGGCCGCCTGGGTTGCCGAAGAGGTCGGCAGATGGACGGATCCTGCCGAAAAGCCGCACTGGAAGCTCCGTCAGCTAGCGATTGCGGCGAAGCGTCCTGAGTACGGGGACAAGCCGTCGGTGAGTGTGGGTTTGGGGCCTGTGGCTACGATGGTGGCTGTATTGGCGGAGCACTACGCTGCGAAGGTGCTAGAGGAGCCGAAGTCGGTTGAGGGTGAGTGGAAGGAGCTTGGAGATGCCGATTCAAGACGCGGAGAAGCGGAAGGCGGCGGACCGGGAGCGGAGTAAGCGTCGCCGGGCGGACGCTCGGGCGGACGAAAAGGGCGGGCGGACCCCCATTCGGGCGGACGAAACGCGAAAAAGGTCCGCCCTGGGAGGACAAAGGTCCGCCCCAGATGTCCGCCCCAATGTCACGCCCGAGGAGCAGGCCATGGTGGACAAGTGGGGTCCGTTGGCTGCGTACATGGAGCGCTACCCTGGGCGTATCGAGGCTATCAGCAAGAGCCTGGCCGAGGGCAAGGTGAGTGCTGGGGTGCGCTTCGGCTGGTCTGGCCCTACGTTCGAGGAGTTAGGTAAGGTGCTGGGGTGACGCCTGCTAGGTTGTTCTGGGCAGTCGTGGCCTACGACGTGCTGTTGCTGGGAGTGCTGGTTGTGGTTGGCGTCCGTAGGGTGCTGACGTGAGACGTGCTGAGTGGTTGGTGTGGACGGCGGCTGTGGCGATGAACGTGGCGCTTGTGGTGCTGGTGGGGGTAGTTGGCGGTAGTTGGTCGTGGCCTTGGCGATGGTGGCAGTAGGTAGCGGTGATGTGTGTGGGTAGGCGGTTCGCGGTAGGGGGGTACTCCTTGTTGGCGGTTGTGTTTGTGGGTGTTGGGTACCCCTCCGTAGACTTGATTTCTCACACGGCGCCCTGGGCGCAGGAAGGAGTGGCTTGGAGACTGTAGAAGCGTTTAGGCTGATAAAGTCGAGGTCGGATGGTGACCTTTTCAGCGTTGCGAGGCATCACGTAGCCAGCCCTGTCCATGCTGAGCTGATGGATGCCATTGGCCTAGGCACGAATCCTCGCTGGGTAACTGGTGAGGCGATTGTGACTCTTTACCACCGTAGGCTGATTGATGAGCATAAGATGGACTTCTTCAAAGAAAAGTGCGGGTTGTGATCCCCCCGGCAGATACTTTGCTTCGTGCGAGCCGCTAGCGGAAACGCCTCCGGGTGCAGATGAGTATCGAAGTACCGTGGTGTTACGTGGGACAAGCGGAAGAAGAGGGGGGATGTTGATGAGGAGATTGTTCTGTTTAGTCGGTGTTCATCTTTGGGGCGCTCCTATGAAGAACCAGTTTTTTGCGTGGAGAGTATGTCTCCGTTGTCGTCATAGCGAACATGCGTGGAATCCGAGACTTCTACCTGTATTGGAGCGCCTTGGTCCAGGAGAAGAGGAAGGGGGAATGTCAGGAAATGGGTTGATGGTTGGGTAGTTGTTTCTGTAGTGTTGGTACCCCCCGCGGGACTTGAAGTTTCACACGAGCCGTGAAGCGGGGCTAGGGGCTTTTCCTCTGTGCGAAGCGGCTGGCGCTGGAAGGAGCGACAGTATGCCTACAACGATGAAAATAAACTTGGCGGCGTTGATTTCGGCGCAAGCGATAATACTGGCTGCTGCACGCTCTGAGGAGTTACCTCCATCCCCGGAGCTCCCAGTGACCATGCGTCCTTCTCATGCTGAGTGGTGGGCCGAAGCGTTGAGACGACGTTTACTGAAGGAGCGGTGAGATGCAGGACTTTACGGGTTCCCTCGCAGTGGAAGGAGAGCGCGATGAACGAGACATTGTGGTGGTGCTTTGGCTGTGGGTTCACGACGAAAGACCCGCAGGTGTGGAGTTTCCACGTTTGTCCAGCGTACATCACGGGAAAGGATTATCCGGTGCTGGCGCGCATCTGGGACAACGAGGACGACGACATCTACAACGACCTCTGACGCAGTGGCCACCCGCTGCGTCTCGAAAGGAACAACCAATGAGCCTGCACTGGTCATTCCCGCGGACGCTGCGTAGCATGAGAGAAGACAAGGAACGCGAAGAGGCAGAGAAGAAGGAGCAAGATGATATTGAGGTCTCAGGATGTGACGAGAGCGACAACATGTCCGAGATGGAGAAACGCTCATCTGATGAGCACTGAGTGGAGGTGTGGTTTCGTGTTACCAGATCAACACTTGCTACAACTACGAGTCGGTGATTCTGGGCCGGAACTTCTACACGCGGAGCATCACCGACGCCAAGAATGGGACTGGCCGATTCGTGGTTGGATTGCAGCAGGTTGCCCATGACTCCTCCGTCTGATATATGAAGTCGCACGCTGAGGCTCTGTCCAAGGTACTTGGATGGACGTGGACGAAGGTTCAGCAGTCCATTCTCGACAACCTGACGCGCTTCATTCTCATCTCCGGTGGAGACCGCGGCGGGAAGTCGTTTTTCCTATCGGCGTGGCTCCTCTTCCAGATGATTGAAGACCTCATCAGGCTCAAATTGGGCTTGATTGATATGCCGCAGGACAAAATCCTCACCTACTGGCTGGTCGCGGCTTCCTATGACCGTACCGACAAAGAGTTCGAGTACCTTGAAGCGGCCCTTCGGAAGCTCTACCCGCCGCATCAGGATAGTGACAAGCGCGTAGTCGACCCGATTGAGGTTTCCTCTCCGCAGGTAGGCCCGAAACGCATCACCATCAGCGGCGTCTACGATGGCGATCCGCATGTGAAGGTCGTCATCCGCACCAAGTCCGCCGCTGACGAGCAAACGCTGTCCGCAGAGGCTCCGATGGCCGTTGGCGTGTGCGAAGCGGCCCAGATTATGTACACGGCCTACCAGCGGTTGCAAAGCAGACTCATCGAGAACCGCGCTCCGATGTGCATGGCGGGCTCGCTGGAGCATGACCAGGGCTGGTACGTGGACTTGCTCAAGAACTGGTCCTCACCGGCCATCTGGCAAACTCAGGACCGTCGCTCATGGGTGATGACCTCGAAGAGCAACACCTTCGAGTTCGGTTCACCGGAGGGCAAGGCTGAGTTAGAGCGGATTCGGGCCGACTTGACCGAGGATGAGTACAACCGCAGGCACATGGGCAAGCCCGCACCGCCCAGAGGACTCGTCTTCCGCGACTTCAACATGGAGAAGCACGCTCGGACCGTCCTGTGGGAGCCGGAAACGCCTGTCTGGCTTGCTATCGACCCCGGAATCGCAGGACCGTCTGGCGGTGGGAGCGCATATGCGATAGTAGCCTGCCATCTACCCTCCGCTGGCCTGCCGTGGCGCATTTTCGACTGCATTTACGTTGATAACCTCACCGAGCAGGTCATTATCGAGTCCATCCTTCAGAATCCTTCTGCGAACCACTGGAAGGACCGCGAATACTGGTGGGGGAACTCGGTTTCTATACAGGGAGTTATAGATCGCGCGGGCGCTACGCGTGTAGGTGCGCACGAACCTTCAATAGAGGTCTGGCGCAAGCTCGCGCGTGTCAACCTACTCTACACCGAAGCAGCGATTCCGATTGCGGACCAGATTCGCCGTTTCGAGTCCTTCCTACGCACCGATAGTCGTGGGGAACCGGGCATTGTGTTCGATGCGCGGTGCCGCGGCGTGCTTTCCGAACTGGGTGGGTGCGAAAACCCGCTCAGGCCGGGGACACAGGATTGTATCTACCGATGGAACGTTGCACAGGATGGTACGATACTCGGTGACAGGCCACGCGATAGGTATAATGACGCCATCAAGGCTCTCACATACCTTGCGGTGCATCAGTTTGGATATGCGACGGCCAGAAATATTCCACATGTTACTCGTGTTAGAAGATACAGGGATGGGCTAAGTGGCAAGAGAGTCAAAGTCTAAAGTAGCGCGTCGTCTCACAGACAAGATAGAGCGGAAGTTCGAGAAGAAACAGCCTGTCATCGACAGGATGGATCAGGACTACCAGCGCTACAAGATGACCCCCTTCGTTCCCTCTCAGGAAGAGGCGCTGGACGAAGAGGACGCCTACACCACGAACCTCGACCGTGTGTCCGCTGATAAGGCTGCGCGTTTCATTGGTTCTGCGGAACGTATCATCCGCACGGTCAAGGATTCCGCTGATAAGCAGCGCAACCTTGCAAACGAGAACCTAGAAAAGTTTGCCATCGGTGTGCTCAGCCACGTTGATGAGAGACTCGATGCTCGTGGTGAGCTTTCTGTTCAAGACCAATTGGCGTGGTATTCACCTGTCCGGGGTCAGCACGTCGTCATGCGCTCTCTTCTCACGAAGGACTCGCGTGGCGAGACGGTTCCAGAGATGTTGCCGATGGACCCGCGCAACTTCGTCTTCGAGAAGGGTGACGACGAACTGGAGTGGTGCGCCTACCGCATGGTACGTACCCGAGACGATATTCAGGCCAGATACCCGAAGTTCCGGTTTGAGCAACCCGCCCAGAACGTGCAGGACCGCGAGCAAGGTAGTGGAGCGGCGCGGGAAACGCTCTATGACTACTACGAGACGCGCAGAGACAAGGTGACGATTACAGACCCTCAGACCCAGCAAGAAATGACGCTGACGGTCAAGACGTACTGGAACGCAGTCATCGTTCCGCATGAGAACAGGCTAGCCAAGCCGTTCCACAACACCCACGCTGTTCACTTCCCTGTCATCGTTCGTGCTGCTGGCCTGAACCCCGGCATCGCTCCGTTCGTTACGTTGAATGACGAACTGGGTGAGGAAGAAGTTGACGACACGCTCAAGGAGCAGGGCGATTCCATCTTCGCGCTAACGCGGCAGATTACTCCGTTCCTGAACCGCGTCACGTCCTACAACATGAAGCTGACTGCGATGGCCGCAGACCCGTCTATAGTTCACCAGAGCAGTGATGGCACTGCAAGTTACGACCAGTCAGTATTCCAGAAGGGTTCCGAGGTTCCAACCGCGTCTTCTAACCAAGAGGAAGTCGCCGTACTTGAACCCCCCAAGACTGGCGTGGATGCCCAACTTCTACTCACAAGGGTTCTGGACGACTATCACGCAGGTGGCCCCTCACCGATAGGCTTGGGCGCTTTCCCTCCGGGTGGTTTGTCTGCGTCGGCTATCCGTCTCTTCGGCAACAGCGAGAGTGAACGTGTCGGGCCATTCCTTCGCCCGGTGGTGTCTTGCATTCTCGGTGCGCTGAATGCTCAGATAGCTCAGTTCGAGACTGGTTCCTATCGTCCGATTCAGGTGGTCGGGAAGTCTTTGAGCGGTCCGTTTGAGGACACCATAAAGGCTGAAGACCTCCGAGGGCACGGCTTACTGAGTGTGGAACTCGTACCTATTCTGCCCACTGACGACAACCTGAAGTGGATCACAGCGCAGATAGCTACCGCGCCCAACGCCAACGGCGAAGTCATGACCTCTATGCAGTACGCTCGTGAGGACATCCTGAAGATACAGGATAGCGAACTTGAGGACAGCCGTATCCGATTGAGTCAGGCTAAGAACGCTGCGCCAGTCCTCACGCTTATAGAGATGATGGAGGCGGCACTTCGCGCCAACGAACGGGAGAAAGCCCAATACCTGCAAGGCCGCATCCAGCAACTCTTACTTCAGGAGAAGATTGAGTTCATGGCCCTCTTGCAGGCGTTCGGCATGGGCATGGACGGTCCGCTTCAGACCGCGGCTCAGGGGATGGGCGGCCAGAACGGTGGCGGCGGGCAGCAAACAGCGCAGGGTCCGGGACCACGGCCTGAGATGGCCTCCGTACAGAACTTCAGGGGGCCGTTTACGCCTTCACCGACAGCGGGGCAGAACAGCACGGCTGCTAGGCCGGGAGCGCGAACCGAACAGAGATAGGTTAGGAGATCAGAGATATGCAGTTTATCCCAGTAACTATGACAGACGGAAGTGTCGTGTGGGTTGTGGCTCCTGCAGATGCCACGCGAGAAGACATCATCTCGGCTGTATTCGGTCTGGGTAGAACGGGTTTCTTCGGGGTGAGTGGAACTGGTGGCCGCCTCGAAGTTCAAAGTGTTGGCACTGCCGTCGAGAGGATACCCAAGGAAGCGCAGGTAGCGCAGGTGCGCTCTCCGATTCCGATTCTGGGAGCCGCGGGAGCCGCGGGGGCTGAAGGTCTCGTTGACGGTCAGATCATTCCCAATCAAGTGCAAGTCGGTGCTCCTCCGGCTGACGCAAGGGAGTCTGACCTACCATTTGGTGCCTTTGCTTCTGCACTCCAGGGCTTGGGTATTTCTGCCACGCGGGGGCCGTTCGCCGGGTCAGTTGCGAGTCAGTTTGCACCTGCGGAAGCTGCCTTTCTTGCCCAGCGTGGGCTTGCTGCTCCAACACCAGAATTCGACGTAGGTCCGTCACGGTTTGAAGATTTCATCAGTCAGGTTGGGCTCGGTGGGATTCCTGGGGCAGCGGCTTCTGGTTTCCGGGGGTTGCTAGGCCCTACTGCTGCTGGAACGCCAGAACAGTCGCAATTGCTTGACAGATTTAGGCTTGGTGGTTCACGAGAGGATAGGACGCTTGCCGCGAATCTTGCACGGGGGGCTTCAGCATCTAGGCTAGGTAACTTTGCCGCTGCGCGCTTATTGCCGCAGGCAAGGGACTTGGCGGCGCAGGGACAGCAGTTCCTCTTTGAAAACCCACAGGGGTCTTTCCTCGACTTCTTGCGCCAGAATGTCGGCCTGCCGCAAGGCTTCTAGGAGCGCGTAAATGCCACCCTTCAACCCCTTTGGGAACATCTTGGAGGAAACGGAACTTGGGCGTCGTGGCCTGTTCACCTCGCAGTTCGGGCAGCAACGCACTCCGCAGTTCGGTTTCCTCTCTAACCTGTTTCCGCGTTTCGAGAGTCAGTTCCTTGGGAACGTAGCGGGCCAGTTGCAATCAGGGCAGCAGGTAACACCGTTCATGGACTTCCTGCGCCAGTCCTTCAGGCCACAGCAAGAGTTGTTGCGCGCACCGACGTTCCAAACCGGACTGGGCACACGAGACCTTCTCTCGCCTACACGATTCTTGTTTCAGCAGTAAATGGTAACTAGGTTCGACGACTTCGTTCGCCGGAAGGCGGTAACTGAAGAGAACCTTCAGCTTCGTTCTCGTCTGCTTCAACTCGGCGCGCCACCCCCACCCTTGCCGGAGGGCATCTCCCCTGATGAGGAGAACTTCTTTCTCAAGCGGTTCGTTACTGACGCTGACCCTGCGCTTGCGGCAGAGCGACGCAGGCGCTTCGCTGCGATTCTCACAGAACCTATCGCTGCGCCAGCGGCGACAACGTTCGCAAAACTGGGAGCCTTGGCTGGAGATGTTCAGGGCGCGAACCCACTCGTGGATTTGTTCGGCAAGCTATTCCCACAAGAGTTTCAGCAAGCGGTAGCCGAAGAACGATTGGCTCGCGCACCCGGTCCGATACCGCTTGGTGGTCCTGAGCGCGGGGCGTTTGAGCGCACACGGCAGGAGTTCGCGCAGATACCTGTGCCTCGCCATCCGGTGACGATGGCTTTAGAGAAGGCTACGGGGCTCCGTGCTCCCGGGTTACGCCACGTTGGCGTTGCAGAACTTGGCGAGGCTGTCGTTGACCCGCTCAACCTTCTCTTTGCTGCCAAGCCTATTGTTGGTGCCGTTCGTGGTGCTCCGTCAGCGATTAGACGTGGCGCGCAGGAGGTTGCCGAGGCTGCGGCCCAGCGTGTAGTCCGCGACCCTCGCGCCGTCATCCAGCCCGCAGAACGGCTAGGGGCGCGGGCTGCTGGGCGTGAGGTAGCGGAGGCAGCGGCGCGCCCACTTACTGCGGCTGGCGTTGGTGAAGCAGAGGTGCGGGCACTTCGTGTCGTCGATGTGCCGGAGGGACTACCGGGTCGGCCACAGCCAGCGGTTGTTCAGCGTGGTGCTGAGGGGTTGCCGCCGCGTGTGTCTGATGTTGTTCCGCTTAGGGGTAAGGTTCTTGTCCCTACAGACGACCCTGTTCTGCTACGTGTCACCGAAGCCATCCGTGAAACGAAACCGCTTACGGAGGATGCACAGCGTCTCATTGCTCAGGGTAGGAAACGCCAGATAGCGCGGGCGGGTGCGGCGGCTCGCGGGGCAGCAACTCCGCTAGAGGTTGGGCCTGCTTTTGAGCGCGCTCTTGCCGGTGAGTTGGGTAAGGTTGGCTTTGAACCCATTCGACCGCTGTTCACCATGGATGAGATACAACGGTTGGTAGGCAGATACATCTGGAGTGACGAGTCTCGCCTAGCACGAATAGGACAGTTGCCGGGACAAGTTACCTTCGACCAGTTCAACGCGTGGAAAGGGTTTCAGAAGCTCTTTCATCCTGAAGCGACGGTTATCCCGACACCATCGGAGTTCGGTTTGCTTGAACGGGCGTTCGGCAAAGAGTTCATCAGCGCAGTGATGTCCAAGCGTGGTGCAGGTCAGAAAGCGTGGAATACCTTCCTCGACGTATGGAACATGCCGCGGGCATTGCTAGCGACTGCTGATCTGTCTGCCACTGTCAGGCAAGGTGGTGTTCTAGCCGCTGGCGACCCCAAGCTCGCTCAGAGGGCGTTCCAGTTCCAGCTACGAGCCTTCGGCAGCGAATCGTTTACTCAAGCCGCAGACGACATTATGCGCACAGACCCGTTGTTCTCTCGGTTCACTCGTAGGCCGGGCCAAACTGGTCGTGCTGGCGAGCGGCTTTCTATCACCGAGATTGGCGTAAGTGCTCCATTGAGCAGGCGTGAAGAACAATTCTTGACTGGCATGGCCGGTAAGATACCAGTTATACGCAACTCGGAGCGTGCATTCGTAACCAATCTGAATACCCTTCGTTTCTACCGTATGAAACGCATGGTGCAGCAACTTGAGGGTGCAGGAGTAGAAGTAACAGAGGCTCAGCTAGACGCGATTGCAACCTTCATCAACTGGGCATCTGGTCGTGGTCCGTTAGGCAAGGCTGAAGCCGCGGCACCGTTACTGAACGGATTATTCTTCTCCATCAGGCTTGCTACCTCTCGTTTCGCTCTACCTGCTGCGTTGCTCACGCGAGCGCCGGGAGTCCGTGCCCAGATTGCCAAGAACATGGTGGCGTATGTTGCGCTTGGGCTGGGCATCATCGAGTTGGCTAATGCTGCTGGTGCTGATGTGACACTCAATCCGATGTCGTCCGACTTCGCGAAGATTCGCATTGGCAATACTCGATTGGATGTGTGGGGCGGCTTCCTACCCCCGATACGACTCATCACGCAGTTGCTTACGGGCAAGAGAAAGAGCGCCAGCACAGGCACGATATCCGATGTGAACCCCGGTGAAACGATTGGGCGTTTCTTACGGTCCAAGGCTCACCCCTCACTCGGACTCGGCATAGACGTTAGCTCTGAGGAAGACTACCTTGGCGAAGACTTCTCACTGGACCCCAAGAACTTCCTGACGCCAAATATACGTCGCAACCCACTACTGAGAACGATCACACCTCTCATTATTCAAGATGTTGCGGAAGCACTGAAGGAAGACGGCATTGCAGCTGCCACGATAGCTGGTGCATCGGGCTTGGTTGGGGTAGGTGTGACTTCGTTCGTCACCGCGGACCAAACCTCAAAGGAGACGTATGGTGTTCCGTATGTAGAACTCTGGCCGTTCGAGAAGGGCTACATCCGCCTACTGACACGACAGGCCAGTGACCGGGAAGCCTCAGAGTTCGACAAGGCAGACGATCAGCACTACGCGGACTTCCTTACCCTCGCAGAGAGTACGGAGCTATCGACTAGAGACAAGGTTGACCAGTACTTCAGCATCAACACCTTCTACGCAGGATTGCGTCGTGGCCTGGGCGATGCCATCTTTGGTGATGGTGAGATACAGATAATTCAGGGCGGAACCCCAGAACAACAGGCTGCGCTTCAGGAATACTACGATGGCCTAGATAGTATGAAGCCATCGCCTGAATCGGCGGTGTTCTTCCGTGAACGTTGGAGTGCGCTGATATCGCAGTTGGAGGCGAAGTGGAGACGTGAGGGCACGCTGGACTATGTGCAGGCGAATACCAACACACGACAGATACCGCAAGACCTGTTCGACATCCTGCCCACTTCAACGAAGGCGAGAATCAAGGCGTCTAGCGATGCGAGGGTGAGACAGGACCAGCGTAGAGGACGGACAGAGCCGAAGGTATTACCTCGGCAAACCGTTAGAGAAGAGGCTGAGGTAATCCGAGAACAGTTTGCACCTACCCCAGTGCCTACAAACGGTGCGCGACCGGCACCAGCCCCACGGATACAGACAGGGCTAGAGAACCTACGTGGGGCATTACCCGCGCTATCTCGATAACTTGACATGCGGATAGGTACGCAGGTACATAATATACACGCGAGGGAGCAAGAACATGGTAACGAAGCAGGACGAGTCAACCTCTACACCGGAACCTCAGACTCAGGAAGAGGGCGACCTTCTCATTGACGACAGTACACCGGAGAGCGTGCTTACGCAGGAAGCGGAGTTTGACGCTAAGACGGTGGAACTGCAAGGTGAGGGGGCAGCCGAAGAGACTGAGGAAGGGGCACCGGAAGGGGCAGAGAAACCTGCGGAGACACCGGCGGAACCAGTTGTTGCCGAACAGCCAGTTGTTACGCCCGAGCCGACGCCAGAACTACAACCTGAAGTAAAGCCCGAGAGGACTTTCTCACAGGATGAATGGAACAGACGGCAGTCGTCTTGGGATAGCCAACAGGCAGAAGTTACTCGGCAACTAGAAGAGATACGGCAACAGAATGCAGAGCGTTCAGTCGATGCTGAAGTTGCTGCCAGAGTGCGGGTTCTGGAAAACCAGTACACTCCCTCACTCGGCGCAGAAGAGGCAGCGCGAATGGCTAAAGTCCAGGAGCCTACCATCAGGGACGGCTTACTGGCCCAGCAGCATCTACAGACCGCCCAAGCGCAAGTAGCACAGAGTCAGCAGCTAACAGCGACTTCGTTGATAAACAACTTCGTCTCGCAAGAGAAAACGAAGCATGGTTTGTCAGACGCACAGGCTGCTACCTTGCAACGAATGGCTGCGAGTATTCCCTTTGACTTCTCGACACAGGAAGGCCAGATGGCGTACTTTCAGTTTGGGAATGAACTAGGGGGCTTGGCAGAACAGCTTGGTGCGACAAATGCCGCATCCAGCCAAGCGCAGAAAGAGCGCGAGGCGAAGGTTCCACCGGCGACACCGGAAACACGACTAGAGACCGGGGATTCAGAGATTACCCCGGACAGCGACGACTCGCGGGCAGACCGCATCATGGGCGTGTCTGACCACAACTCCCTGTCACAAGAGGACAGGGATTGGTGGAAGAGGCGTGTTGGCGCTGACATCCTGAGTTAGAAATTAGGTAGATACATGGCTCAAACTGCAACGACTGGGCAACTAGCAAAGGCCCAGCGAATCATAATTGAGCGCACGAAGTTTCAGACGGAGCACAACGCTCCCTCTTGGGCGCTCGCCCAGAAGTTCACGTTGCCGAAGGGTGCCAAAACCATCACTGTTCCGTTCGTAGGCCAGTACACGTTTGCTGACCTTGTGGACGGGCAGGACATGACTGACGAGCAGGAAATCGGTATGACGACCGTAGACCTGACCTCTAATGAGGTTGGGGCGAAGATCATCGTTACCGACAAACTGATGCGTCAGAACGGCACCACAGACATCTTCCAGATGGTAGGGACGCAGTTCGGAAACGGCGCGGCTCGCAAGATGGACACGGACGTTCAGGCAAACTACTCGTCCCTGAACAACTCCACTACGTTCGGTCTTGTGGCCAAGAACCTGACTGTCGCTAACGCTGCCGCAACGATTGCAAAGGCTCGGGGAAAGGTGACTCAGCCTTTCCACCCCGACTACGCGATTCACCACCCCAACGCAATCTTCGACCTTTCCAAGTCGTTGAACGTGATTGGGAGTGGAACCACGGTAGCCTCGCCACAGATTCAGAACAGCACTGTGGCTAACTTCTGGAGGGTGAAACTTTCAGGCGTGAACTGGTTTGAGAGTGGGAACATCAGCACTGACACTGACGATGACGCCATTGGCGCGCTCGCTCAGAGAGATGCGCTGTATACCCTATCCTCAAAAGGCTTTGCGACTGAGCGGGAGCGGGATGCGTCACGGAGAGCGTGGGAACTGAACCACGTTGCGGACTACGGCACCGGTGTTCTTGACACCGAGCGTGGTGCGCCCCTGACCTTCGACGCTGCAGCTCCGTCCGACACGGCGTAGGAAAGGACTACAGGCGATGACGCTAGCGACAACGGGGTTCGACATTGAACTCGTGGGTTTCAACGAACCTTCGGTTCCGATGTACAACCACAAGCCCATCATGGCGGACAGTGGAACTGTTGTGCACAAACCTGGGAAGGTGATGAAAATCCACAGGGTTCCTAACACGTCTCGGCTAAACCCTCCAGACGAGCAATACTTCATCTGGGCGCAACACACACTGGCTTTCATGCCGTGGCCTCCGGGTGACGAGTGTATGGGCAGGCCGTTCCCCTTCCTGAAGGGCGACAGCTTAGTCCAGAAGAACGCTCTGAAGGGGCGCATGATGGGATGTCCGGCATGTCGGGTGTCATCGCAAACTAACAAGCGGCCAAGGGCGGCTGCGGCGGGTGTCCAAGCTCCTTCGGTGGAGACCGCTTCCATCGCACCCACTGCGCCGCCCGAAGCCTTGAAATGCCCGGAGTGTAGCTGGGAACCGAGAACGCATACGGTGAAAGGGAAGCCTCACAAGGACAGTACCCGTAGGCACTACCTCGAACTGCACATATCGCGCGGCATTTGCAGTGCGAAAACAACTAGCTACCACCCCAAGAAGGGGTAGGCCTTCGGACCTGGTAGGAGATTATAGATTATGGGATTCCCAGTCCAAGTAGGACTCACATACGGAGATGAAAAGGCTACTTCGACCAACAAGCAGGGTCGTCAGCTAGGCACTCGTGGTGTCTTGCCGGACGGCAGGGTGTTCCGCTGGGCAAAGAACGGTGGAACCGACCTGACTCAGGCGAACCTGGTTTCGACAGCCGTCCTGGTGAACTCGGGCATAGAAGCCGCGATGGACATAAACGTTGGCACTAACGTCAGCGGCGTTGCAACTTGCACGGTCGTTTGGACCTGCTCAGTCATCAAAGACGACTTTGCTGACGGAACGCTGACCGTGGCTACGTCGCCCGGTTTTGGCACGTACAAGATCAAGAGCAATGCTGCCGGTGTAACGACTGCGGCTGGTTCCTTGGTTTTGGAAGAGGACGACAAGTTGCGTGAAATCTGGACTTCGGGCACAACGAAGATCGGACTTCACCGCAACCCGTACACTTCGGTAGTTGTGAACGCAGCTTCACCCGCTGGCTCGCCAATCGGTGTGACTCCGGTAGCCGTTGCTGCTTCCACGGCCACGGTTCCCGTGTTCTTCTGGCTTCAGACGTGGGGTAAGGGTGGTCTCAAGACCGACACTGCCCCTGTTCCACAGGAGAGGCTGACGGTTAGCTCGGTAAGCGCTGGGGCTGTCATTGCAGCCACCACTGGGGTAGACTTGACCCGACCGACGGTTGCGTGGGCTGAGGACACGGGAAGTGGTGCGGACGGCATCACCGAGGTGTTCATAACCATCGCTCCGTAACGACAACCGAATACAGAACAGGCACGGGGGTGGGGCGTCTTTACTCCTTCGCTCCGCTCCCGTACCGCAAGATTAGGAGCTTGTGGTGCCGAAGAAACGAATAGTGTGCCTTGTTGGTTGGGCTTCGTCCAGCCGCGAATGGGCAAATGAACAAGGCCCCCACGTTGAGATATGGGGCCAGAACGAATGCCACATTTTCCTGAAAAGGAGGAGGTGGCATCGTTGGTTTCAGGTACATCCTCGTAACTGGAACGAAGCTAGACGCGTCGAACGCAACGCCAACACCCTCACCGAGATTGCCGGTTCAACGCGCATCGTCAAAGACCTGCGGAAGTTCACGAACCACTGGGTGCTCTTGCCAGATAGCTACGGGCGTGGCAGGAAGCATCTCAAGTGGCTGCAAGAGTGCGGCATACCCGTCTACATGCAGGGAGTTGACGAGCGCATTCCCACGTCGGTTCGTTTCCCCAAAGAGGAAGCGATAAAGCGGTTCGGCTACTACTTCACCTCTACGTCTGCGTACATGGCTGCGCTGGCTATTCTGGAGGGCGTAGATGAGATTCGGATAGCGGGCATCGACATGGCGATAGGGTCTGAGTATTCGATTCAGAAGCCGTGCCTTGAATATTTGTTGGGCTACGCGAGAGGCTTGGGTATCAAGGTAACAAAGCCCCCGTTCCCGCAGTACAGTTGCCCCATGCTGGAGGCCCCGATGTACGCAGTTGACTACCTTGACTCGCCGCCCAGAGAGTCCACACCCGTGACACTCGCTAACCCTGACGAGGAACTGCCACTTGCGGCTGTAGATGAGGCAGCCGTTGAGGAGAACGCTGCTATCGAGGCGCAACGGAGGGAGTCGTGAAGCACATAACGATAGAACAACTGGCAAAGGAACTTCCTGAGCATTCAATCGCAGCCCAGATTTCCAAGCCTACGAGGGTTTATATCCCGGATGCTGAGATCGCCCACGCTGCCGAAGCGATGCGGTTGCTGCGGGAGGTAACGTACTGGGATACCGGGAGACAGTGTGCTTGCCATGGCGATGACTTTCCAGATGTAGAAGAAGGTAATATTCCTGCGATTGGCTTGACTGAGTGGTATATCCGCGACCGCGAGATGCGCGCATGAATGAGACTCGGATTGAACACGCTGCCGAAGCGATGCGACTGCTGCGGCAACTTGGGAATACCCAAGACATCGGCTTTCCCCTGAACACCTACGGGGGTGATACGCCATGTGTACGACTTGATGAGATAGGTGACGCACTCGATGCTTGGTTCGCCCGCGACCGCGAGATGCGCGATGAATGAGCCAATGGAACGCTTCAATGACATCTTCCGGGAGTCCCGCGAGAAGTGCCGGTACGGTTCTCTGTGGGGGCACTTCACGGTCGAAGAGTTGGTGGACTATGCGCGTTTTAAGGCTAAGCGAGGCATGCTAATTAAGAAGGACGACGACCTGATGGACGCAGCAAATGTGCTCCTGATGGCTGTGGATAGGATGCGCCAGTGAACGTCTCCCACGTCATCACCACGAAGGGGCGCGCTGGGTTCCTGCGCACGGCCCTAGCCCATGCCGTCTACATGAAGATGCCGGGTAGCGAGCTCATCGTTACGGATGGTGCTGAGAGCCCGGAGGTTGCACGAGTAGTGGAGCAGGCTGGGAACGTGGACATCTTCATCTCTGAGAAAGACGACTCCAACTGCACGGGCCATAACCGTGGCATCGAAGCAGCAACGAACGACATCATCCACCCGATGGCAGACGATGACTGGTTCCACCAACCGGCCATATCACAGGCTGCGAAGATTCTTAGCGAGCACGATGACATAGGCATCTTGTTCTGTGGTGGGTACAAGGTCGGGGCCTTGAAGGGCAAGGTGTGGCACGACTTCGCTCCGAAGTGCATCCCTCTTGGAACCAACTACGGGAAGTCCTGTCAGGACGTGTTTGACTGGGGTGCTTCTGGGGCAGGGTTCATCTTCACCAAGAAAACGTGGGAAGCGGTCGGAGGCTTCGACCCGAAGTACGCTGCCGCTGACATGGACTTCATGCTGAAGTGTATCGACAAGGGCTTGGGCGCGAAGTTCCTGCGTGTCAACATGTTCACACATCCTATCTACCCTCACTCGTTCCTTTCAATGAAACGAGAGCAAATCCACATGGAGCTACGTGCATGGATAGAGCAGTACGGGTGCCAGACGCGTGAAGCCCCTATGGAGTGGCAGGTGCCCCCTGAGTGGGACGGAGAGTTCGCATGAGCGAGCCTGAGACCGCGCAGTGGATAGAGCACTACGCGACGCAGGGCACCGTGTTCTACGACGTTGGGGCGTGCGTGGGTGAGTTCTCTGTCTTGGCGTGGGGCTGCAAGGCCATCGTTTTCGCCTTCGAGCCGCATCCTGCTAACTTCTCTGCTCTAGCAAGGGGCCGCAGTACGTCCCTGGGTCTTTCCACTGAGATAACAGCGCTGCCAGTCGCGCTGAGTAGTGAGGTACAGATAGCTTCCCTCGGTATCATGTCGGGGGACTTTGGCTCTGTAGGCCACACGCTGGGGAAGCACGCAAGGGAGGGCAAAGAGTTCAAGGGATACGTCAGCGTGTTGTCCGCCCCGCTGGACTGGGTTATCAAGCAGTTTGCGTTGCCTTGGCCAACGATGATGAAGATAGACGTGGACGGTTGCGAGGAGCGAGTTTTGCTTGGCGCGCACGAAACTCTCAGGCGACCGGAGTTGAAGTACGTGATGGTCGAGGTGAACGGTGAGGACAGTGAGGTACCCGGCCTGATGAAACGAGCGGGCTTCAGGCAAACCGACTCCGTTACGGTCGCGTCCTTCGCGAACAACTGCTTCTTTGAGAGGGTGACATGCGAGAGATAGAGATAGCGGGCATCCGCGTTGCTGACGACACGCGGGCTCTGATTTGCGCCGACGCGGGTCACAACCCCGGCGGGAACCTAGCGTTAGCTTGCGAGATGGCACAGGCGGCGCATGAGGCAGGCGCGGATATCGTGAAGTTCCAGACGCGCACCGACCCGAAGGATGTGTACGCGAACGAGCTTTACTACAAGCCTGTAGGGGGCGAGCAATACTTCGGCAAGACGTATGGAGAGCACAGGGAGTACATAGAGTTCACTCGCGATGAGTGGCACTACCTGTTCGACTTCTGTCGCGACGCGGGCATCCCTGCCATCTCCACGCCCTTCTCGTTCAAGGCGGTGGACTTGCTGGAGGAGTGCGGCGTGCCTGCGTACAAGGTGGCGAGTGGGGACGCGAACAACTACCCGTTCCTGCGATACATCGCGTCGAAGGGCAAGCCGATGATCGTGAGCACGGGGGGATGTACAGCGGAAGAGTTGTATAAAACACATGACTTGCTCAGGGGCATAGTGCCATTCGCGTTCTTGCAATGCACTTGTGCTTACCCACCGCCTGCTGATGCCCTCAGCCTTCTAACAATCCCCTGGCTCCGAGGACACTTCTGGCCTGGAACCATTGGCCTCTCCTGTCACACACCCACTTGGTACCCGGCTCTTGCTGCCTACGCTCTGGGAGCGCGGATATTCGAGTGGCACTTCACTACGGATAGGAAACTCAAAGGCACCGATAACCACTTCTCCCTAACGCCTACGATGCTCAGAGAGATGCGTGACGCCTTGAACATGACCCACGAGGCGATGGGCGACTGCGTGAAAGTCGTACAGCCCTGCGAGGCAGAGCCGACTATCGAGCGTAGGAAGAGCATCGTGTGGGCAAAGCAGGCGATGGAGTGGGAGCCGGTGACGCGGGAGCACTTCGCTCTGAAGTGTCCGGGTACCGGCATAGCGCCTGAGCATCTGGACGAGATATGCAGTGGCAAGTACATTGCGTCCTACACGACAGGAGAAGGCGAGAAGGTAGCGTGGCACGACCTGGCGGAGGTGAGCGGTGGGTAGTATCGTCGGCCTCATCCCGGCTCGCGCGGGGAGCAAGCGCGTGCCAAACAAGAACATCCGCCTGCTCAACGGTTACCCGTTGCTGGCATATAGCGTCTGTTCTGCGCTGGACTCGGGCGTGTTCGAGAAGGTCATCGTGTCCACCGACTCGGCAGAGTACGCGGAGATAGCCCGACGGTACGGGGCTGATGTGACGATGAGGCCCCCTGAGTTCGCCACAGACACGTCTCCCGACATAGAGTGGCTCCTACATGCTCTCGGTACGTTGAACCCCTACCCCAAGGCGTTTGCCATTCTCAGGCCTACCAGCCCATTCAGGAAGCCGGAGACGATACGTGCAGCGTGGGCTGAGTTCCAGAAGCACGAGTGCGACTCTCTCAGAGCTATGGAGCCGTGCAGTCAGCACCCCGGCAAGATGTGGCGAGTCATTGGCGAGTACGCCTACCCTATCCTCCTCCAGCCTGAGCAGCCGTTCCACAGCAGCCAGTACGCGGCGTTGCCGGGGGTGCATGTGCAGAACGCCAGCCTTGAGATAGCGTGGACCAGAGTGCCTATGGAGACGAACACGATTGCCGGTGAGGTCGTGGTGCCGTTCTTCACGTCTGCGGAAGAGGGCACCGATGTGAACTCTGAATGGGATTGGGAGATGGCCGTCGCGAAGATAGCGAGCGGTGCGGCAACGTTGCCCGAAGTGAAGGAGCGATGAAGTATTGCTCCGAGTGTATCTTCCCTGCCAGCGTGCGCCACGAAGATGGGCGATACTTCTGTACGACTCACTTCGCACAAGAACGGGGTGAGGGAACGATATTCTGGCAGGATATTGATACTGAATCGCTAAGGCCAAGAATGGTGAGTCGCGGTATGTTTCGGCGAATGCAACTGATTCGCAAATGGAAGGAGCGAGAATGAGTATGCGGTGTCACTTGGGGTGGCACGATTGGCTTTACGGTATAGAAGGGCGAAAGCGCGTCAGCCAGAACACACGCCGCTGTGATAGGTGTGATCGCCAGATGAGACGAAAAACTAAGTGGGTGTGGTCGCCACTGCTTATCTGCATGGTAAAGAAGGTGGAATGGTACGAGGATAAGGTATATGCCTAAGCGCATCGTAGCCATCGTGGGCATGGCTGCTGAGACGCGGGAGTTGGCGAACAAGGAGCCTGCCGACGTAGAGATATGGGGAATGAACGCTGACAACATCTTCCTTACGAGGCAGGACAGGTGGTTCCAGATTCACCCGAAGAACTGGCACGACTGCGACGATGAATCCTACGGCAGGGGAGCAGGCCATGTAGATTTTCTTGCCTCGTGCGGGGTTCCTGTCTATCAGCAGGAGAGGGACGAGCGGATTCCGACCTCTGTTGTCTACCCGATAGAGAGGGTCTGGGAGAACATCTGGCCGCGGAAAGACCAGCCGCGTCCGTACTACTTCACCTCGACACCCGCTTTTGCCATCGCGCAGGCTATCCAAGAAGGTGTCGATGAGATACGGATGTTCGGGTTCAACCTCGCCACTTCTATCGAGTACGTTCATCAGCGTGCGTGCGTAGAGTGGTTGCTGGGCATCGCACAGGGGCGTGGAATCAAGGTTGTGGTACCCAAGGTATCCCCGCTGCTCTCGGCACCCCTCTACGCCCACGAGAACGCCACCACGTACCAGGACATTGCTATGGAACGGGTGAAGAGCATCCGCAATCGGCATATGAACGGTTTTGCTAGCTGGTACATGCTCTGTGGTGCGGTACAGGAGATGCACAACTGGGGCGGGAACGCGGAGAATGTGTTTTGTGAACCATGCGCTAAGAGAGCGCAACGGATAGTGCAGGAGCGCCTTGGCGCGCACGAGACCCTGAACCAGAAGCTCATAAACGAGGTGAACAACCTCGCCGGTGGGCTGAAAGAGGCTATGCACTGGCTATCAAGGTTCGAGGGCATAGACGTATCTGCTGTGGATGCGCCTTCGCTAAACGTACCGGATGGTGCACGACGCCCCACGGAGATATGGGCACTGACGAATGAACCAGAGGAGCAGGGTGATGAAGACACATCTTGAAGGATGGTCTGAGTGGATGACCGAAGCGGGCTGGGACGGTGACGCGCGGGTTGCTGTGCTTGGTTCTCCTAATGAGCGTGAAGGTAGCACGGTAATAACGAAGCGTGAGTTTGACCACGCCGCCGAAGCGATGCGGCTGCTGCGGCGCGCATTTGCTCAAATAGGGAGGCTGAGTGATGTAGCAGTAAAGTGGCAAGCTCGCGACCGCGAGCTTTGCGCCGGTGATTACGAAAAGGAGGGACCGAGTGATTCTTGATTGGTTCAAGCGAACCTACTTGGATGAATGAGAACCTGAAACCGGAACTCTGGACTCCTAGCGAGCTCACGTACCTCGGACCGCGCTACGTAGGCACGTCGGGGGACAACGAGCGGGTCTACAACCACGTCTTCGAGGTGAAGTGGAAGGGCCGCACGCGGACCATCGCTGTCATTGGAGAGGAATCTACTTCGATAGCTCATCTGGAGGACATGGCTGCGGCTGCGTGTGAACGCGGGATCAGGGAAATCGCCATACGGCTTCAAGAGAAGGATGGTAAGATTGCCTACGGAGATTTGGACCAGTCCACGAAGGACGACGTGGCTGAGGCGATGAGGAGCATTCACGAATGGCTAGACAGGAGAAAGGCTAACCCCTTCAGCCAGAAATACTACTGATATTGGAGATTACAGATGCCAGACCCCCAAGGGCTTGTGGCCCTCGTTCTTGAGGACGGCCAACTCCCTACCGATACCTCTGCCCGCGCCTTCCGATTCCTTACCGTTGATGCCAATGGCGTAGCTGTCAGCGATACTGACGCTGCCGCGAGCAAGGTTACGATTGTCGATGCCGGTGGCACGAATATCACCGACACCACGTTCAACACGCTCACCGTCAAGAAGTTCGCTGTTCAGGTTGCTACCTCAACGGACACCTTAGATACGGGTGGCGTGTTCACGGGTGCATCGGTCAACGTCTCTGGTCTAGAACGAATCGTAGGCTACGCCTTCTCGGACCAGCCCAGTGCGGCTTCCGGTCTATCCGTCCGGCAGAGTCTCAACGACACTAACTGGGACTACACCGAGACGTTCTCGGTGGTTGCTTCTACAGCACTGCCCTTCTCGGTAGAGGTTGTCGGTGACAGGGCCAGTATTCAGTACACGAACGGAGCAGACACCGCCCAAGACACGATGCGGCTGATCGCGAACGCGAGGTAAGTTATGGCGATACAAGTTCGTCAGGCTACTCGCAAGGGGCCTCTGCGAGACGCGAAGGTCATCTACCGCGTACCGCCCGATTCTGCTGGTGTGTACGCCCCACAGGCTGACTTTCACGACCGCTTCAACCGTGCTGACGACACAGATATCGGTTCAATGGAGACGGGTGAGGCGTGGGCTGCTGTCGCGGGTACGTTCGGCATCTACACGAACACCGCTGGTCTGAATGATACTGCCGCGGTGACCTCGCCTATCTACGTAGAGACAAACCAAGCCGACGTAGAAATAACCTACGTTATCAGTGACACCAGTGCTACTTCCTACGGCTCAATCTTTCGTTCCCATGGCAACGACACAGCATACGTCTATTTCTACGACTTCCCTCCTGGTCCTACAACGTTCCTTGAGTTTTACAGTGACACTGGGCAGCATGTAGTGGCCTCTGGGGCGGGAGGACTAACAAAGGGGCAGACAGTCAAAATAGTCGCAAAAGGCTCTCTGATAAATGTATATGTGGACGGTGCGTTGAACCTGAGTGGCACGATTGCAACCAATGCCACACAGACGAAACACGGGCCTATCCAGTTCGGAGCCGAGAACGATGCGAGATTTGATGACTTCACGGTGAGGGAAATCTAGTGCTGACTCCGAGAGAGCTATACGAGCGGGCACAGGCAAGGCCGCGAGTTACGGCGTTGATACCACCTGATGAGCCCTACGATATCGAGGCTATCGGCAGACTCGTGGGCGGAAGGTTGCCTGACGGCTCCGGTGTAGGCCGTGTCGGTGCGACAAAGGAGGGCGTGGTGATTGCCGTCTTCAGCCCCAACGCGACGTGGCTGAAACGCGCTGCTAAGAAATTGGATGTTATAGATGGCAGTAATCTCAGTACGAACCCGTAACCAACTAGAGAGGTCGGTCGGCAACAACCTCGGCGCTGTCTACGTCGGCGAGACTACCGACTCTAGCGACACGACCTCTGTCATAGACGCTGCTCTCTGGGGCGCTACGAACGAACGCAAGGGGCAGTGGGTCCACATCACCGACTCTGATACCTCCGGCCCCACGACAGAGGTTCGCCGCGTCCAGTCCAACGACACTACCGTTGATATGACGGTGCGCACTGGTTTCAGCAAGCGCACCCTCGACAACATGGAATACCTCCTGTGGGATGAGGACTTCCGCCCGCAGGACATCCACACGTTCATCAACGACGCCATCCGCACTATCACAAGGAAGGGCGCTCCGCCCACAGAGGACGTTTCCATTCACACGGGCGCGTTCATCCGCTCCTTCGCCATCCCAAGCGCCGTAGTGGGCATCCAGCGGGTACAGCACCGCATGATGTTCACGGGCATCAGTATTCAGAACTGTGGTTCTGTCTGGGACAACCCCGACACGGACGTAACGGCCACCGTAGATACCAAGGACTTCCGAGAAGGTAACGCATCCAACAAGTTCGTCATCGCTGCCGGGCTGGCTGCGGACGACCTGATAGCCACCGACGACTTCACGGCTATCGACATGTCGGGCATGACGCACGTTGAGTTCTGGCTGAAGGCCACCGTCGTCACGACCGCAGGCCAGTTGCAGTTGCTTCTCAGTAGCACGTCTCAGGCTGCCTCAGCAGAAGAGACGCTGAACATCCCTGCCATGACCGCGGATACGTGGACGTTCCACCGCGTTGCTCTGGCAAACCCCGAGCTTGACACCGCCATCATCTCCGTTGGCCTGAAGGACACTGCTGACATCGGTGCTTCAACTGTCTGGGCTGACGATGTGTTTGCGATGCGGGACAACTCGGGTGTCTGGGAGGAGATCAACCGCTTCCACTGGACGATAGATCGCTCTGCCAGCGAGTTGCAGTTAGACGAGACGGCCTACCTCCAGACCGGCTACGCGCTGCTCAAGCTCATCGGGTTCAAGAAACCTACTGAACTGACCACCGACACAACCGAATGTGACATCATCCCCGACTACATCATCAACAAAGCCACTGCCATCGCGTACAACAAGCGCGGGGACCGTAGGGCCGATAGGCGGGACGCGTCGTACCTGCAAGCCGACAGGTGGGAGGCTCGCGCGGAACGGGCACTCATTAGGCAACCGACGCCGAGCAACGTCAGGTGGGTGGATTAGATGGGTGAGTCGAGGTTCACACCGAACAACCTGCCTGATGATTTCATGCTGGAGCTTGCTCGCGGGAACGTGCCGGGGATGACGCACGTCAACAAGTTTGGGCGGAACCCCGACACTGACCAGGCGGCATCGGCCACGGCGGTCAACATCGGCAGAACAATCTGGGACGGTGGTATTGCCGGCGCGGCCAACTGGG
>SDBU01000763.1_pt1 | contig 46082 bp, 41 predicted proteins | sample 2277071 | NCBI WGS metagenome assembly SDBU01 (sample SAMN10397929, study PRJNA504765) | marine sediment metagenome | isolation source: marine sediment core GS08_GC12, 126 cmbsf | place: Arctic Ocean: Gakkel Ridge, Loki's castle | collected 2008
CACCGACAAGAACGGGCCAACCGCCCTGGTCAAGTCCGCCGCTAAAATACTTGACGGGGTAAAGTATAGCTCAACCCACTTCAACATGAAGTTCCATCCTTCAGCTCTCAAGGGAGAAGGTGGTAAGAAGCTGCTCTCCTTGATTAAGACTTACTTTGACCTGGGCGGATACCATGTCCAGTTTAACTGTGTGAGTGGTGAAACATTGAAGGACGCCCAGCTACATCCGGAAAATTATAAGGACCTGATAGTAAGAGTGGCTGGCTTCAGCGCCTTCTTTATCCACCTTGATAGAGACCTCCAGGACGAAATTATCGGGCGAACCGAGCTAGCCTTTTAGCCAGCGCCAGCAGGGTTAGCTGTGTGGTTGTGAAAATCAAGAGCCTGGACGGGAGCATACTGTCATGGCCAAACCAAGTCGATTTACCCAGGATTTAATCGATGAATACCTGGCGAAGGGTTACTGGACAGGGGAGACAACCTCGGAAATATGGGACCGAAACGCACAACTATACCCGGACCGAGAAGCGCTGGTTGACTCCAAGAGCCGGTTAACCTGGGCTCAGGTCAAGCAGAGGTCAGACAGAATTGCTCTGGGTCTTTTGGAACTGGGCTACCAGAAAGACGAGCTGATTTTTGTGCTGCTCCCTAACTGTACCGATTCTTTCGTGGTGCGTCTTGCCGGTGAAAAAGCAGGGGTTCTTTGTATGACGGCGCTAATGACGCTGCGGGAGAATGAACTGGAATATATTCTCAAGAGCTTTGATGTCGGTGGCATCGTCATCCCCTGGCAGTTCAGGAGCTTCAATTATTTTGATGCTGTTAACGGTATGCGACCTAACCTACCGTCATTAAGGCACATTTTCGTCACGGGTGATGAGGTACCCCCAGGAACCATCTCCGTCGAAGAGATGGCACAGCAACCCGTGGAAAAGAATTACCCCGGAGATGAGCTGGAAAACACCCGGTACAAAGCGACTGATGTTGCCGTTATTGGGCTCACCAGCGGGACTACCGGTATTCCTAAGACCGCTGAGCACGTGATAAGCGGCGGCATAGCACTGGGTAAGGGCTATCATCAGATGCCCAAGCTGACCAGCGATGATATCGTTCTTAATGTGATTAATGCTGTTGCCGGGCTCGGGCGGGGATTCTGCTATTCGGCACCTCAGGAAGCGGCCAAGACTATTCTGCTCGAGGTTTGGAATGTCGAGGAAGCACTTAAGATAATCCAGAGGGAGCGGGCGACCGTTCTCCTCGCTGCCCCCGCCCAATTGGCAATGCTGGTTCAGGACCCAGGTATCAACAACTATAATCTTAGTTCGCTACGGTGTGTTTGTTGCTCCACAGCACCTTTATCCCACGAACTGGCAGTAGAGGCCGAAGAGAAGTTGCGGGTACCGGTTACCAATGGCTATGGTTGCTTTGATGGCGGCGGCATCACCAGGACAACGATAGATGACGACGCCAAGACGCGCCATCACAGCGTGGGCAAGCCTTTCCCGGGAAACGAAATAAGGTTACTCGACGATAGTGGCAAGGAGGTAGCCCCAGGGGAAGAGGGAGAGCTATACTTCAGAGGGCCTTGTACCACCGCTGGTTTTTATCGAGATATTGAGCGAACCAGGGAGACGTGGGGAGCCTTAGGTAAAGGTGGATGGTTCAGAACTGGCGACCTGGCCAGATTTGATAAGTCCGGGAACTTGGTGCTCACCGGACGCAAGAAAGACATAATCATCCGGGGAGGACAGAACATCTACCCGGTAGAGATTGAGGGCTTGCTTTTGCTGCACCCCAAAGTAGCGCACGTGGCCCTGGTTGGTATGCCCGACGCTATCATGGGGGAAAAGGCCTGTGCCTATGTCGTCCCCAAGCCGGGAGAAGAATTCACCTTCGAGGAAATGGTCTCCTTTCTGAAAAGTAAGAACATCGCTCCCTATAAACTGCCCGAAAGGCTGGAAATCCGGAGCGAACTTCCCCTCAGAGACACACAAAAGGTGGTCAAGGCACCGCTCCGTGAGGACATTGTCCGGAAACTCAAGGCGGAAGGCAAAATCTAGTTCCGTGCTTGCCTATTGTCTTCGTTTCAAGGTACAAATCAGTGACTTAGCTTGAAAATCTACCCCTGATTCTGTCGCCTGCCTTATATTGCCCCTTGTCCAGCCACCAACCGTCATGCCACGGAAACCTCAAGCCCGCAGCGCTCGAGAATCTGCATGCATATCTCTTCCCGCTCATCACTGCATGCTGCAACATCGCTCAGCGCGTATTGCCGACCCAGTCTTTGGTATTTCCCCACGCCTAACTGGTGGTAAGGAACAACATCCACTCTGGACACACCTATCCTGGAGAGAAACTGGCCGGATGCCTCAATGTTTGCTTTGGAATCAGTATGGCCCGGTATTAGCGGTATCCGTACGATAACCGGCTTAAGCTTGGCTGTTCTTTCCAGGTTCTGCAGGATTATCTCGTTGCCCACCCCGGTGAGTCTTCGGTGCATCTCCGTGTCCATGTGCTTGAGGTCGAAAAGAACCAAATCGACGTGCTCTAAGATATCCTCTAACGTATTCCACTCGCCAAAGCCACAGGTATCGAGAGCAGTGTGCAGGCCAGCCCCCTGACAGCGGGTAAGCAATGCCCTGACAAACTCCGGCTGGTGTACCGGTTCACCACCGGAAGCAGTTACCCCACCGCCGGAATTGCGGTAAAACAAGGTGTCTTTCCTCACAATCTCGAACACCTCTTCCACGCTCATCAGTTTGCCAATAATGACCCTCGCCTCCGAGAGGCATGCTTCCAGGCACTTTCCACAAACCTGACATAAGCTGCGGTCAATCTGTATCTGCCCGTTTGACCCAACCGTAGTAGCCCCGGTTGAGCAGACTGCCACACACCGCTGGCAGTTGGTACACAGCGAGGGTAAGTATAGCAGTTCGGGCATCTTGGACTGGGATTCCGGATTATCACACCAGAGACAACCCAGGGGACAACCTTTAAGAAAGACAGTTGTTCTTATCCCTGGCCCATCGTTTATGGAATACCTCTGGATGTCAAATACCCAGCCCTGCAATAAATCAGCCGTCACCGGCAATGTATCCTTTGTTGGTCGCTGATTCAGCACTACTCACTTTCCTTGTCAGGTCAACAGCATTCAGTTCTACTTTGTTGTGTTGACGGCCACCAGGCCACCATTCTTGGTCATCAACCACCTTATTTATTGTAACATTATATAATACCGGGCAGGTAGTCACGGTTGATGAGACAAGGGGAAACAGATAGAATAGACGAAAAGACGTGATGAGTGTCACTGCATATGCCAAATGATTTCAGAACTCGTCTGGCATATCCAGAGAAGCAAGGCAAGTTGATGAGGGTAAAAAGGGGAACATAATGGCATCAGACTTAAGCCAGAGGATTAACACCCTAGCTCACTGGATGTTTGAGGCGGAACACCTGGTGGTCTTTACGGGTGCCGGTATCAGCACTGAGTCAGGCCTTCCCGACTTCCGTGGGCCAGATGGCATTTGGACCCGCCAGGCAAAGGGGCTGCCCACAGAATCTCGCGATTTTTCTTCAGCCGAGCCTAACGCCGGGCACATGGCCATCGTTGAGCTCCAGAAACTGGGTAAATTAGCTTTCCTCATCTCCCAGAATGTGGATAATCTCCACTTAAGAGCAGGGATTCGCCCAGATTTGCTGGCAGAACTACATGGCAACGTCACCAAGCTGCGGTGCCGCCGCTGCCAATTTCTTCTGGATAACTTCGATGACCAAATTGACTGCCCTCTTTGCGGGGGGAAACTGGCCTCTAGCGTGGTTAACTTTGGCCAGTCCTTACCCCAGAAGGAGCTAGCCGATTCTTACTCACAGTCGCAAAACTGCGACCTTTTCGTGGCTGTCGGCTCCAGTCTTGTCGTTTATCCAGCGGCTGACATGCCCAAAGTGGCTCTCCAGTCCGGGGCTCGGTTGGTAATCATCAACCAGGGTGAAACTCCATTCGACCGACTCGCTCATCTGCGCTTCTGGGAAGCAATAGGTAAGGTCCTGCCCCCATCAGTTGACCAGCTAAAGGAACTCATGAAAACAGGCTCTTAAGGATTGAAGGGATGAATATGCTAATACGAGCCATAGAAAGGAGCGATAGATGGCATACCATAAGGATTTACGCGAGCACCTCACGGCACTGGAGGAGCAGGGTAAACTGGTCAGAATTAAGAGTCCCATAAATAAGGATACCCAGCTTCAGCCGTTGGTCAGACTCCAGTTCCGGGGCCTTCCTGAGGAGGAAAGAAAGGCATTTCTATTTACCAACGTCGTTGACAGTAGAGGCAAAGAATACAGCATACCCGTGGCTATGGGGGCTCTGGCTGGTTCGTCGGAAATCTATGCCATAGGTATGATGTGCCGGCCGGAGGAGATTGCGGAGAAGTTAACCCAAGCGGAGCTAAACCCTATCCCGCCCAAGCTAGTTGATGGTGGCCCGGTGCAAGAAGAAGTACACCTGGGAGACGGGCTGCTGGAGCATGGTGGCCTGGACGAATTCCCCATCCCCATTTCCACCCCGGGCTACGACGTGGCCCCATATTTCAGCTCTTCCGCCTGGGTGACTAAAGACCCTGATACCGGCATCCGTAATGTAGCGGTCCACCGTGCCCAGGTGAAATCCCCCACCCGAACCGGGATACATTTTGGTGATGTCACCCGGCACGCCCTCATCCACTGGCGTAAGTGCAAAGAGAGGGGGATACCGCTTGAGGTGGCTATTGTGACCGGCGGTCCACCCAGCATAAGTTATGTTGCCGTCGCTAACGTTCCTCAAGGGGTTGATGAATTCACCGTGGCCGGAGGCATAGCTGGGGAGCCGCTGGAGATGGTTAAATGCAAGACGGTTGACCTGGAGGTACCGGCCCATGCCGAGGTTGTGGTTGAGGGTGAGCTTACCACCGCAGAGCTGGAGATGGAGGCCCCCTTCGGGGAGGGGGTAGGGTTCATGGGGATGACCGAGATGATGCCCTATTTCACGGTGAAATGTATCACCCACCGCAAGGACCCGATATGGTTGGCTTTCATCAGCCAGTTTCCTCCCAGTGAGGGCAGTAAGATGATGCAGCATTCCAGCGAGGCTGCTCTCTATAAACACCTGAGGCATGACCTCAATATGTCGCACGTACTGGCCGTGGCCTTCCATGAGTCAAATATTAGTGAGATGTTCATCGTTATCAAGATGAAAAAGACCGACCAGGATGAAGTGTGGCGTACCCTGGAAGCCGCCGGAGAGCGCTACCCGGTAGGTAAAATCATCGTCGGTGTGGATGAGGATATTGACCCCTGGGATGCCGACACCGTGAACTGGGCGATGGGGTTCAGGATGCAGCCACATCGCGATTGCCGTATTGTCAGGTTCAAGGCAACGGAACTAAATGACCCCTCCCTTGAACCCCTCGAGGCTCTGATAGAGAGGCGGCACGCCACTTACCCAGAGAGACCCGAGGCTTCCCGTATCCTGATAAATGCCACCCTGAAATGGCCTTATCCTCCGGTTTCTTTACCCAAGAAGGAGTTTATGGAGGAGGCATTGCGTCTCTGGCAGCAGGAGGGTCTGCCCCCACTAAAGCTGAAAGAGCCGTGGTGGGGCTACGACCTAGGCTACTGGGGAGATGAGTGTGACCAGTGGGCTGACCTCGCCGTCAAAGGACAGTATTACCAAACAAGTGAAATTCGAGCCCAGAACAGGCGTAAGATATGACCCTGTGAAAAGCTCTGGCAGTGAGGAAAGAAGTGGTGTTAGCTGAACGGCGTCTTATATTTGAACACAAGAAGCAGCGAGGAAGCGTATGAAAGTCCTGGTTATCGGCGGTACCCGGTTTGTTGGGTTGCACCTCGTTCGTCTGCTGGCCGAGCAGGGACACGATATTACCATCCTTAACCGTGGTAAAACCCAGGCGGACTTGCCTCTAGGAGTCAAGAGGCTTTATGCCGACCGCAGGAACCCCGATGAAATACGCCAGGTACTGAAGTCACCGGACTTTGAGGTAGTGTACGATATTACGGGATATCAGGTCAGAAACCTGGGGACAGTGGTGGCCGCGCTGTCCGGGAGGATAAACCACTATATTTTCCAGAGTACCGGCGCCGTGTACGCCCCCAGTGAAGTAATCCCGATAAGGGAGGATTTTCCCATTATTACCCCTGAGACGGCTCCGGCAGGGGAGGCGGTCTATGCGCTGGAAAAGGCGGAATGTGAGCAGTTTCTGCTCAGTATGTTCAAGGAGAAAGGTTTCCCGGTGACCATTTTCCGCTGTCCCTTAATATACGGCCCGGAAAACTGGATGGATGAGCGTGAGGGGAGCTACTTTTTTCGGCTTCTCCAGGGACGCCGAATCCTGGTCCCAGGTAACGGTGCTACCATCATTCACTACGTCCATGTGGATGACGTTGCCCGGGCCCACCTTGCGGCCGCGGGCAGGAACGAGGTTCTGGGACAGATATATAATATCGCTGGCGACGAAGCGATAACCATTGACGGCTACGTCGATACCATTGCCAATGCCGTTGGCGTTAAAGCCGAGAAGGTTTACGTCGAACCCCAGGCTGCCCAGAGCTTGAGACGGCCGATTTTCTTCTTTCGCTGGGAGCGCAGTGCTTTCTACGATATCAGTAAAGCCAAAAAGGATTTTGGCTACCAGCCTCTTTTTAATATGCGCGAGGGGATGAAGCAGACCTACGAGTGGTGGCTTGAGAAACGGGGTATTCAAGGTACCAGATTCGCTCCAGGAAAGCTGGGTTACGATGTTGACCTGGCCTTTGAGGACGAGGTCCTGACCCAATACGGCTAATTCAAGTCCAGACCCTCTCCGAAGGAGAGAACTCAACGTGGCATGGAGGTGCGGTATGCCAGAGCGGGAGGTTAATACGTTTTGTTCACCCCACTGTGGCGAATCATGCTGTGAATTCCTGGTAACGGTAAGGGACGGTCAGGCGGTCAGCCTGAGACCACATCCCAAGATGAAGTATCCGCCGTGCCCGAAAGGCTTTACCAGCATCCAGAGGTTATACCATCCGGACCGGCTGAAATACCCGATGGAGAGAAGCGGAGAAAGGGGTGAAGGAAAGTGGCGCCGAATCTCCTGGGATGATGCCTTAGCCAAGATTGCCACCAGGCTCAACGAAATAAAGAGCAAGTTCGGGAATGAGTCGGTAGTGCTCTACAATTACGTGGCACAGCTGGGCCGCCCTGATAGCGGGCCCGGTACTGGCAATCGCTACAGCATCCTGAGACTGCTGAATCTCTGGGGGGGCTGCATTCCCGCTTATCAAAGAGGGAGTCTCTGCTGGCAGGCGCTTATCTCGGCGTCGAATAATCTCTACGGAACCTGGAAGGCGGCCTTACCCACAGATTCGGAGTGCCAGACAATCATCGTCTGGGGAACAAATCCGGCAGAGACCGCCAGCAGAAGTGTGATGCCTTCGTTCCGGCAGGCAAAGAAGAGGGGGACCAGGTTCATCGTTATCGACCCGGTGTTTACTGATACTGCGTCTCAACTGGCCGACACGTATCTACCAATACGCCCCGGCACCGACCTGGCGCTAGCCCTATCAATAATGAATATCATCATCAACGAGGGGTTGTACGACAGGGACATGCTGCTGGAACACACCAATGCCCCTTATCTGGTACGTCGGGACAACGGCAGATTCCTGAGATGGCGTGACGTTGTGGAGGGGGGCACGGATGATTATGTGGTCTGGGACAGCAATACTAATGCCCCCAGGCCAAGAGGAGACCAGGGACCGGCACCAGCACTATCCGGAACATACACCGTAAATGGTATCCGGTGCCGGCCGGTCTGGCAGATACTGGGAGAGCATGTATCGGAGTGGACACCGCAGCGGGCGGAGGAGATAACCGGGGTTGCGGTGGGACAAATCAGCGAAATTGCCCACGCTCTAGCCATAAACAAACCAGCCAAAATTGCCTTTTATTTCTCTCCCGGCTTACAGCGTGCCTCGTGGGGAGAAAACACTATTTATGCCCTGGGCTCACTGAACGTGATAACCGGGAACTTCCACGGCACCTTTGCCCAGATGTACCATCGGCTGCCGACGATGGACATCGGTTTCGAGGAGTCGGCTTTGAGATTCGTGGTGCCGAATCCAATCAAGAAAAGAATCCCGGTAAACCATCTCGCCGAAGCCATATTAAATCCCGACACCTACGGGACGAATATCAAAGCGCTACTGGTAATGTGGGGAAACCCGGTGAACCAGAACGCCAATTCCAACAAGACCATCGAGGCCTTAAAAAGCGAGAGCGTGGAGCTAATCGTGGTCTGTGACCTGTTCATGACGGCGACGGCAGAGTACGCTGACATACTGCTCCCGGCTAGCACAGTGCTGGAAAGAACCAGCATCATGGAAAGCTCTGAGGTAAGTCTGCTAGCCTATCTCAACCTCCTGGATTTATCGCCAAAACCCCAGTTGTTCTTCCGGGAAAGGGCGGTCCGGCCTCTTGGGGAAAGCAAGGACGATTTTGAAATTGTCTGCCGGCTAGCGGAGAAGCTTGGCTATGGTGAGCACTTCCCCTGGAAGAGTACCGAAGAATGGATAGCCGAGGTACTGGAGGTGTCCAAGAAAGACTCCAGATTTCCCTGGCTACAGTCGGTTACCATGGAGCGACTTAAGCAGGAAGGCGTAATTGACATCGATGTGCCTGTGCCAAAACCGACGTGGGAGCTCCACACCCCCTCGGGCAAGGTAGAGCTGTATAGCGAGAGGCTTCTGGAAATGGGCTACGACCCAATACCAGTATACCGGGAGCCAGAGGAGGGGCCAGTGAGTACGCCAGACCTTTACCAGAAGTATCCCCTCAATCTGATTTCGCCACACAGCCGGTGGCGTGCCCACTCCTCGTTTGCCAACCAGCCCGAGCTATCGAAGTCTCATCCCCCTGAAGTCCTAATCCACACCACTGATGCGCAAGCGAGGGGCATCGTCAGTGGCGCCTTGGTAACCGTTTTTAATGACCGGGGCAGGCTCGAAATTAAAGCTAAAGTAACCGAAGGAATCAGGCCGGGCGTAGTCCGTATCGACGAAGGCGGATGGCCCGAGCACGGCATGGCTAATCTGCTTACCAGCGACCGCCTGACTACCTATGGCGAGAATCCAATATATAATACCTGCCTGGTTCAGGTGACCAAGGCCGGCAGTGAAAAGACCACTAAAGAATAGAAGTGTGGGTTTAGCCTCAATGCCTAAGTGCTGGCTAGGGCAGGTATTTTTTCGCAGCTACCGATTGTGCCAAATACGTTGTCCGTGTAAAATAGTGCCAATAGTAATTCAGGACAGCACAACCCATTATTCACCCCGCTGGTGAAAGCCTAGCAATGACCAGACTCAGTAGAAGGGAGTTTAAGCATGGGGGAAAAACTGAAGGATAAGGTGGCGATAGTTACCGGCAGCGGGCGCGGCCTGGGTCAAGAAATTGCCCTGGCTTATGCTGATGAAGGCGCTGATGTGGTGCTGACCGCGCGTACCGTTGCTGATATCGAGACGGTAGCCAATAGTATTAGAGCATCAAATGGAAGGGCTCTGGCTGTGCCTGCTGACGTTCGGCGAGAGGACCAGGTCAATCAGATGGTGCAGCGGACAATTGCGGAATTCGGCAAAATAGATATCCTGGTGACTGCTGCCGGCGGCAGTTTCAAGACCCTAGACACTAAGGTATGTGAGCAGAGTCTGGAGAACTGGCAGCTTCTCCTCGATATCAACCTGACCGGTGTCTTCCTTTCCATTAAGGCAGTTGTCCCCCAGATGATAAAGCAAAATAGCGGCAGCATCGTTAACATCTCGTCGTGGGTGGGACAACCCGGTTCACGCCCTACCGGTTTCGCCGCCTACAGCATCACCAAGTTCGGTATCGAAGGGCTGACCCACCTGGCAGCAGCCGAACTTGAAGATTATAACATCAGGGTAAACGCCTTGCGCCCCGGGGGGCCGGTGGCCACCTCAGCCCTCCTCGACGCAGCCGAACTAACCGAAGAGCGGCTCCGTATAATTAGTCAGCTTCGTCACGGGCCGGTGGTCCGTCCTGACATTGTCCGACCCCTGGCCGTGTTTCTGGCCAGCGACGATTCTGCCAAGATAACCGGACAGTCCCTGGAGTGCAAGAGGTGGAACCGGGAGCATGGGTTTGGGGATGAATCCCAGTATTATTGGTCGCCGGACAAGCAATAGTCTGGCTAAAGGAAGACGGAGTTTATAAATGATTGGACTGCTATTTGCCCTGTTTGCCGCACTTGGTTTTGCCTTTTCCAATATCTACATACGTAAAGGGATGTACCGGAGCGGCGAATCCTACAGCGGTGTGGTCATTTCTCTATTCCTGGGTACGCTGATTTTCGGACTCTGGGTATTTATTTCAGGCAAACCGGTACAGCTAGGCTCGCTTTCCTGGTTGGGAGTCGGCTCCTTAGCCGTAGCTGGAATTATCCACTTTCTTATGGGCAGGTCATTCTCCTACATCGGCATCCGTCTCATTGGTACTAATCGGGCTGTTCCTGTTCAGACGTGCTATATTCTTATCGCGGCCCTGCTGGGCACCATCTTCTTTAGAGAACCCGTGACCATTTCACTCGTCCTGGCGCTGCTGCTGGTTAGTGGTGGAATAATAACCATCAGCCGGACCGGCAAGCCTGGGGAAGGGGAACTGGCCCTGCCCAAGGGTACTCTGGCGAAGGGAATTCTGGCGGCTCTAGGTGCTGCTGTTTGCTGGGGAGTCTCTCCGGTGTTGATAAAATTCGGTCTGAACGAGCTTGGCTCTGCCGCCTTAGCCACCTTCATTTCCGGCGTGGCCGCGACCTCGATAATCGGCGTTACCCTGTTTAAGTCGGAGAATAATGCGAAATTGCGTCGTCTGGACCGCATCTCTCTAGCTGCTCTGGTACTGGCCGCCACCGCCACTTCCGTAGCCCAGATAGCAAGGTATCTGGCTCTTGATTACGGCTCGGTGGTCACCGTAGTACCTCTTACCGGTACCTACGCCCTCTTTATCTATCCGCTTTCCTTTCTCATCAATCGGCAGATAGAGGATTTTAGCCCCCGGGTTATTATTGGAGGGATAGCGGTCGTGGCCGGGATTTTTCTGATATTCTGGGGTGCCTGAAATCCCCCGGTCTTCAGTAAGACAATGCTTGATAGCGTCATAAGAGGCAGGAAATTGGCTACCGCCGCCAGCATTACGAAAGCATCAGGCCAAGATGGCCTTACGAAGTAAATAAAAAGGAGGTAAAGCAGTGAAACTAGAAGGAAAGGTTGCCATAATAACCGGTGCGGCTACGGGAATCGGGCGGGCTTCCGCAATGCTCTTCGCCAGGGAAGGAGCTAAGATTGTTATCGCTGACATCAAGGATGAAGAGGCTAACCAGACGGCAAAGACGATTAAGGATGCCGGGGGAGAGGCAATCTTCATTCACACTGATGTAAGAGTGGTTGCTGACCTGGAAAGGATGGTAAAAACTGCGGTAGACACTTATGGCCGACTTGACATCCTGTTCAATAACGCCGGAGTGGCGGGACCTGGTTTTCTGGAGGACACTTCTGAGGAAACCTTTGACCGAGCAGTCTCGGTCAACTTGAAGGCGGGGTTCTTCGGAACAAAATTTGCCGTCCCTGAAATGAGGAGGGCTGGCGGCGGCTGCGTCCTCTTTACCAGCTCCGGACTGGGAATACGTGCCTTCCCTCAAGCCCTGACCTATTCGATAACCAAAGCCGCTCTCATCATGTTAACCAGGGCTTTGGCTATCCACCTGGGCAAGGATAAGATTCGGGTTAATGTCATCTGCCCGGGTCCGGTAGAAACGACTGCATTGTATCAAGAGATAATTGCCATCAATCCAGGTACCGAGGAAAATGCCAGGCGGACTATCGAGGAGCGGCCAATTCAGCGCTACGGCACCGTCGAGGAAATGGCCGCGGCGGCCTTATTCCTGGCATCACCCGAATCCGCCTATATCACCGGTGTTGCCCTGCCCGTGGATGGTGGGAGTGTGGCCAAGTGAACATGTTCTAGCTATTCCCATAATAAGAAAAACAGGCTTACACCTGTGGTGTAAGCCTGTTGCTCCATTCAACCTTGGGGGACTGCTTACCCCTCTATCAGTTTCTTCATCCGCTGGATGGCTTCTTTTTCCCATTCCACCGGGTCCGTCCGCGGCGGGAAGGACTCGTATCTTTCCGGTACCTTGATGGTAGCATCGATTCTTATCTGTTCTCCATACGCTCTCCATCCCCAGGCATCAGGCCAGCCCCCGGGGTCACCCCACATCGTTAGGCCTTTCTCAATGAAAATTGAATCTGAGATAGGCATGGTCCTGGTACCCAGTGCCCACATCACGTCCTTAAAATCGTACGGGTCAATATCCGGCCCAACGGCAATAAGGTACTTTGTCCCCGGGCCTACCGAAATACCGGGGTTACCGTGGAGTGCCATCAACACCTGCTTGCCGTAGTGAGACATGGGTTTATCCGCACCATCAACCTCAAGCTGGACTACAGCCACATTCCTGCCTCCATCCAGTATCACGACATCTTTCACCTTGAAGTTCAAGCTCCGTAGATGGTTTATTGCATCCACCTCACAATTAACCAGCACCAGCCCGATATGAATCCCTTCGTGCCCGTGGAGACCGGTGGACGAATGGGTAGTACCGGTCCATATCGGATTACTGCGGTGGGTAATGCATTTCACCCGGAAGATGGGACAGAGTTCCCCCCCGAACATATAGCCAGAGGCGATATCCTCAGCGTACTTCGGCATTCTTTCGTCTTCAGGAAGGAATTCCCCTTCGATAATCCACTCTGCCTGGGCCGGAACCTTCATCCCGGGTATCGTCTCGGCATCAACCAGTTCGATCGGCTCTCCTCTCAGCCCACCAACAGCCTCGTACTCATCACCCGTTTCCGGCCACCAGTAAGACCTCCTCAGCGCGGCTACCATGTGATAGTCGGTGGGCACGCCGACCATGTAGGCCGCCGGCATCGGTTTATTGAACTTGCGGTACTTCTCAGCATAGTAGCGCCCGGCCCGGCTCGCCTGCACACCTCCGTAGACCAGAGTGGCATACATGTGTCGCTTTACCTTATCCTCGGGGTAAGGCGTCTCCGGGTTAGCGTTCTGCCACTCGTAGCAACCAATCCGGCACTTACCGATGTCATGGGTTTGTGTCTCAGGGTCGTAGACGATAATGGTGCCATTGGTGAGCGGCCAGCACATCTGGTTGAATTCCACCCAGCACCACGGGATATTCTTTTTCAGGTCAATTTCGCCTTCCGGTATGATGACTTCCTTACAGGGAGCCTCCTTCTTGCTCACTATGGTCGGTTTGACTCTGACTGACTTAAGCTTGTCCAGCTTCCGGCAGAATTCGTCCTTGGTTTGCACGCCGAGTCCCCGCAAGGTTCTTTCCCGGTTTGGCCACGGGTTCAACACCACCGGGATGTCCGGCCGGTTATTAATCGGATTCTCGACAATGCCGATTGGTTTGTTAGGCAGGGAGTGCAGGTATCGGTTAGTCGCTCTTATCCAGGTCTCCGGTATCTTTCCCGGGACCTCGTTGCCAATGTCGACGATATTGTGGTAGTCACCGCATTTTATCGGCTTCTTGATGCGTACCACATTGCCCAGTTCCTCTTCTTCAGCCAGCCAGTCGCGTATATTTCTATGGGGATATGGCATTTCAACCTCCTTCATGAATCAAAATAGTATCCAAAAGAACTGTGGTTAGACCTTCAGTTCTATAGCAGTCCTGTAATTATGCGCCCGCTGCCTAGTCCCACGTATCAGTACAAAATACTGGGTAGCCATTCCGTAAGTTGAGGGAAGAGCACCAGTATCACTATCATCAGGCCCATGGGAATCAAGAAGGGCAGGGCACCGTAGGCAATGGTTAATATTGAGTATCTGGGAAGCACCCCATGTATCGTGAACAGGTTCAGCCCGAAGGGCGGCGTAACTAACCCAATCTCAACCAGTATTACGTAAACCACACCCCACCAGAAAGGGTCGAAACCAAGATGAATAATAACCGGCATCACGAAGGGTATGGTCAAGATAAGCATTGATACGGCATCAAAGAACATGCCCAGAACGATGTACATGAGACAGATTATGGCAAAAATGCCGTATTTGCCGAAGGGCAAATTCGTCATAAAGGCAGCGAATGCTTCGGTAAGTCCGGCCGCATTCATGACAAACGCCAGCAATCTGCCGGTTATCATGATAAAACCAATCATGGCCGCCACCCTGATTGCCTGGAGGAAACTTGTCTTGACCGCCTGGTAGGTCAATTTACGGTATCCCAGGGCAACGACAATAGCCAGGAAGGCACCGAGGGCCGATGCTTCAGTAGGGGTCATGACGCCACCAAAAATGACGCCCAGTACCAGGACTACCACCCCTATCCACGGCAACAAACCAATGAGCGCCCGGAACCGTTCCCTCCAGGATACCCCGGTTACTCTGGGAGCCTTGCTGGGGGAGATGGTGACGATTACCAGAACCGTAAGGAGGAAAAGGATGGTCAGTATTATCCCTGGAATCAGGGCTGCGGCAAAGAGCCGAGCTATCGATTTGTTCAGAAAGGCGCCAAAGATTATCAGGATGACGCTGGGGGGTATGAGAACACTCAGGCCACCGCCCGCGGCGATAGCGCCGATGGAGAGCCTGGGGTCATAATTCCGCCGCTCCATCTCGGGCACGGTGATAGTGCTGAAGGTAGCAGCGGCGGCGATGCTGGAACCGGACATGGCGCCAAATACCCCGGAGGCCACCAGGACAGAACTTACCAGTCCTCCGGGCATGGCCCCGATCCACTTGTCGGCGCCGGTAAACAGGCTGCGGATAGCACCGGTGTTGGCCAGCAGCGACCCCATGAAGACAAAGAGGGGCATGGCCACCAGCACGAATGAATTCAGGGAAACCCACGCCGACCAGGCAATCTCGATTTGAGGCTTGCCGATAAAAAGAATGAAGGCAACGCTGGCCACCACTCCCATGGCTACCGCAATTTCCACCCCTAAAGCCAGCAACAGGAGCAGGCCACCAATCACAACCAGAGCTACTATCTCTGCGCTCATATGCTAATTCTTTCCGCCTCCTCCTCAGCGACGTGCTCCTCGATATTGACACCGGCTCTGACATCCCTGGTAGCCCGGACAACCGCGGCCACCAGTGAAAGGGACAGTAGGGTGAAACCAATCGGTATTGCAGACATGGGAATCCACCATGGCGTCTGGATAAAAGTATTGGATTTCATCCCTCGCTCGAATGCCTGTATCACCAAATCATAGCTGACCACGGTGGCCACGCAGGAATAAACCAGGAAAAGGGCCAGGGTAACCACTCTCAGCCAGCCCGCCACCCGTGGTGGCAACAAACCTGTCAGAAAGGTTATGCGGATATGGCCCCTGACGCCCATGGTATAGGCCAAGCCAACAAGTGATATGAAGACCAGCATGTAGGCGGACATTTCATCAGCGAGGATGAGTGGGTGTCGCATGACGTACCTGCTGATGACCTCGATAATAATCAGGGTCATCATTATCAGCAACACCCACCCGGAAATGTAACCGCTGGCATAGGCTACCCGGTCAAGGAGAAGACCTATTCTTTTCAGCACTTCCTACCTCGCTGGTTTTCCTTCCCTACTTGATGTTCGCCAGTACAATGTCGCGGGAGGGACCAGTGGCATACTCTGCGGCAATGCGAATCACCTGCGGAGCCAGGGGCCCCATCTTTTCAATCCACTCCTTGATGGGTCCTTCCATCAGGGCCGCCGCTTTGGCTACCTCACTGTCGGGGGGATATATGATTTCGGTTTTGCCCTTTTCGTTAATCAGGGCCGTGTAGTCGCGCACCACCTGCTCGATGACCATGCCGCCGTCAAGCGTGCTCAACCTGCCAGCCTCCATCAGTGCCGCTTGCAGGTCCGCCGGCAGGGCGTCAAAGGCATCGGCATTAACCAGTGTCAGGCGGGCGAAAACCGTGCCGAAGTTAGACCACTGGCTGACGTATTTGCAGATATCCTCAAGGCCTCTCTGCGCGCCGTAGTTTAGATTAGCCAGTGAGACGTCCACTGTACCGCGGCTCAGTGCCTGCTCCAGCTCCTGCGCGGAGATAGTCAGCGGACTGCCGCCGACTGCTTTCACCGCCAGGGTCTGCGCCAGGCCGCCGGTCCTGATTTTGGTGCCCTCGAAATCGCTGAGTTTTTCGATTTTCTTGTTGCCCCAGAAGGCATATGCGGCCTCGGCTCCTATGCCACCGACGATAACAAACCCTGCCTCCCGAGTGTACTGGTCCAGCACTTCCCGCATCCGGGGGTCGACAAGAGCGTCGCTCCACTCATAACCAGTATCGACACTAGCACCGAAAAAGCCAGGCAGACCGGCAAAGTCGAGCAGAGGATAGGTGGCGTTAATCGGCGGTACCAGCGTTCCGGACATATCCACGCGCCCATCGCCAACGGCGAATATAGAATCCATGGTACCGTACAGGTTCTCCCTGATGTCCAGCTTGAGGCGCCCGTTACTTAACATGGTCACGTAGTGGTGAAAGCGCCCGCCCGGGCGGTACGGGTAGACCGAGTAACTCCGCAGCCCTGAGGCTGCTTCAAAGTTGTAGGTCAGGGTAGCGGTCGGCCCGGTAGGCGCTGCCATGCCTGGTATCCCAGTTGGAGCTGGGGCCGGCGCTGGAGCTGGAGCTGGTGCCGGCGCTTCCTTGGCACAGCCACCCACCAGTAGTGGTGCTGCTGCCAGCAGAACCATACTGGCAAGTACAAGGACTATCAATGACTTTCTCTTTTTCATTTTGCCTCCTTCTTTAATGTTTAGCTGCTGGAACGCCCTGCGTTCTTCTTCTTCCCTCCATACTCACCTCCTTATATAGATATTGTTAATAACCTGAGGAAAGCCCCTTAATCCGGGCTTCACTCTTGATATTTCTTGTGACCGCGCAAAGAGCCGACAAGACGGCATTGCGAAGCCCAACTTCAAATGACACCTCCGTCTTTCAGCCCGACGATATCCTCCCAGGTGTGGCCTATTTCCAGGAGTATCTCTTCGGTATGCTGGCCCAGCTCAGGAGCCGCCTCTCTGGAACCGGCTGGCGTCTCACTAAACTTGTGGGGAATACCCGGGACTTTGACCGTCCCAAAGTTGGGGTGCTGAAGGTCAACCACGTAATCATTAGCCAGAACTTGAGGGTCTTCAAGCACTTCTGGAATGGTCTGTACCGGCGCATAAATAAGGTCGACGTTAGAAGTTTGGAATTGGTCTATCCACTCGTCTCTTGTCTTTGTCGCCAACCTTGCATCGAGGAGCCGGATGAGTCCCACCGCGTTCTCAGCCCTGACGGTAAGGTTGGTAAACCTGGGGTCATTCTCCAGTTCGGGAACCCCCAAGGCCTCGCAGAAATTGTGCCAGTACTTATCTGGCTGGGTCATGCAAAAAGTGAGCCATTTACCGTCACCGCACGGGTAATTATTGTACAGGGGATTGCCCAATCTTGACCTTGTCCTCAGGGGATATTCCTCTCCCGCGATACCGGATGAGCATATTTCAAGTGTTATTACCTGCAGCAGGCTACCAATGAGAGAGGTATCCACTTTTTGCCCTTTGCCTATTCGTCCCCTGGCTAAAAGGCCGGCCAGTATGCCGACCACCCCGGTAATGGAGCCAATGATATCCCCGATACCTCCGGGAAATACCAGGGGGGACCCTTCAGGTTCACGGCATAAATGCATCAGACCGGACCTCGCCTCTGCTCCAAGGTCGTAAGCTGGAAGCTCACTGATAGGGCCTTCAGGCCCCCAGCCTGACGCATGACTGTAGATTAACTGGGGATTAATCTTGGACAACGTCTCGTAGTCTGCCCTTAACCTCTTGGCCACGGAGTCTGCCCGCCAGTTGTGCAGGAAAACGTCTGCCCTTTTAACCAGTTCGTAGAGTATTTCCCGGCCCTTTTCCGTACGCAGGTTTAATGTGATGCTTTTCTTGCCGCGGTTACAGGCCTCAAAAATATAATTACGCTCCACTTTGTGGGTCTGAGCACCATGGCCAGTCTGGAGCCAGCCGCGCGTCCCATCACCCACCCCGGGGTCTTCCACCTTAATAACGTCAGCCCCCAGGTCAGCGAGCATTACCCCCACCATCGGCCCCTGTATCCACTGGGTGCACTCGACTGCTCTTATTCCTTCGAGAGGCCCCTTCACCATTTCCCCTTTTCCGCCAAACAGGCGTTAGGTACGTGCGAGTATATCTATAGCACATGCACCGACATGTGTCAATATAATATTTAGACTATAAATCAGCGGTTGAGGTGCTGGTTTTAATGACCGAGGCAAAGTGCTGATAAAAGCCAAGTTTACCGAGAGAATCATGCCCGGCCTAGTCAACATCGGTCCGGGGGTTGGTTCGACGTTGACGAGTAGAGGATAGACCAGGGTGGCGGTGTTAACAGCTTGACGGCTGGCAAGCAAGGGATTACCATAGCTACGGTAGTTGAGATGCCGGCTAAGCTGTTCTGGAGGTATCAATAATGGCCTGGATAGTTGTCGCCACTTTTCAGAACGAAGCAATACCCTTGAGGGAACGGGACTTTGAGCAGATTGGAGCCAAGCTTACGGCAAAGGTATGTCGGACGGAAGACGAAATCATTGAACTGGCACGCGATGCTGACGCCGTGATTACACAAAGAGAAGTCTTTACTCGAAAAGTGCTCGAACATCTGCGTAACTGTAAGATTATTGCTATCGTCAGGACGGGCTACGACAATGTCGATATTGAAGCCGCTACGGAGCAGGGTATTTGCGTTACTACCGGAGGTGACTATTGCACCGAGGAAGTAGCCATTCACACTATGGCCCTGCTGCTTACCTGCGCCAGGAAAATTCTACCGGTATTTAATGCGGCCAAAAGGGGGGTCTGGGGTCCTCCGACCATGAACGCCGAGATGCGGGAAATATGGCGGCCTATGTTCCGGCTAGACGAGCAGGTTCTGGGTATCGTTGGCCTCGGGCACATTGGACGAGCGGTAGTGCCCAAGGCAAAAGGCTTTGGATTAAAGATTATTGCCTATGACCCTTATGTGTCCCCTGATGTATTTCAGCAGCTTGGGGTTGAAATGGTGGATTTCAGTCGCCTGCTGGAGGAGTCAGATTATGTTTCGATAAACGCCAGTCTGGCCAAAGAGACTTATCACATGTTTGGGCTAGCCGAATTTCAAAAAATGAAACCCTCGGCTTTCCTAATCAATACCGCCCGAGGCGACGTTGTAGACCAAGAAGCGTTATGTACCGCTATTGCCCAAGGTTATATCGCCGGAGCCGGGCTAGATACTGTAATCCCTGAGCCTCTCCCCCGGGACCATCCCCTCCTCCAAATGGACAACGTTATTGTGACCGCTCACTCCGCTTTTTACTCGGAAACGTCCCTTGCCGAACTGCCCCGCCGGGCCTCCCAAGAGGTAGTTAGAGTCTTGACCGGGGAATGGCCTCAAGCCTTAGTTAATCCTGAAGTTAAAGAAAACTTCAACAAGAAGTGGAGAAAGGCGATTAGTTAATCGATTACCCGGGACGTGGGTTCACCTCAACCTTTTGCACCGCAAGACCTTCCGTCTCTATCTTGGGTTTGAAAACAATAGCAGGAATGAGCTTTTCATCATAGACAAAGCTCTCGGCTTCCCTGATATCGCCGTACTTTGCTCGGAGCTCTTCTATTGGACCGGCATCCAGGGCTCTCATCGGACAGGCGTCGACGCACACTGGCTTTTTATTCTCCGCCAGCCGCTCAAGGCAAAAGTGACACTTCTGCATCTTGGCATTCTCCTCAGCGCCAAACTGGGGGGCATCATATGGGCAAGCCTGGAGACACATATCGCAGTTTTCTTTACCCAGACACGCCTCCCCATCGACTACTACGACCCCATCCGGTTCCCGCTTGGTGATGGCACTTACCGGACAGGCCGAGACACAGGCGGGTTCCAGGCAGTGATAGCAGGCAGCAGAGAAAAAGGCGACAAACAAATCCGGATATTTTCCTTTCTCTATGGTGGTCACTCTTCTCCAACTCGCCGGCCCGGCATCAACATCATTCCAGTCCTTGCAGGCCACAACACAGGTAAAGCACCCGGTACAGCGGGTCTGGTCGAAATAGAATCCCATTTGCATCTTTGCCTCCTATGCCTTTTGTACTTGGACCAGGCCGGTATTATAAGTGAAGGCCCCACCGGGGGAATAGGCATCCTTGGTTAGCACGTTAGCACACCCTCCTCTATCAACACCCTCTTCATCGGGGTCATACCAGGCACCATGGGGAACGTCGACCACGCCGGGCATGAGCCGCTCCGTTACCCTGGCCGGGAGAACTATCGTTCCCCTATTGTTGAACACCCGCACCATATCTCCATCACTGATACCCCTGGCCCGGGCATCAGCCGAGTTAATCAAAACCGCTTGAGGTTCAAGCTCTCTCAGCCAGGGTATATTATCGAATTGAGCATTCGCCCTCCGCTTGAAATGAGTAGTAATCAGCTGGAGGGGGTACTTAGCTGCCAGAGGGTCACGTATGCTTTCCCAGGTCTCGAGATACGTGGGAATTGGTGGAATCTCAGGGTGGTTCAGCTCCGCCCACGGCTGAGAGTAAATCTCGATCTTCCCCGACGGGGTAGGGAAGGGATTATCCCTCGGGTTTTCAATCTGGTTCTTGAAGGCGACATAAGGCTCGGAGAGGTTGATTCGGTAGACTCCATTCTGCTTAAACCGACCGTAATCCGCTATCTCGCTTTTCTCCGCTAATTCCTTGAGCCAATCATCTTCCGTCTCGTTGGTAAAGTCAGGGATTCCCAGGCGAGAGGCCAGGAGAGTAGCAATCTCAAAATGGGGCTTGGACTCTCCGAGCGACTCGATAGCCTTCTTCATGTAGCCGTAAAACGGCAGCCCGACACCACAGGTGATGTCATTTCTCTCCATGCAGGTATTGGTCGGCAGCACGACATCAGCGAACCTGACCGTAGCCGTCATGAACTGCTCCTGGATGAAGATGAATTCCACTTTTTTTGACTTCAGCGCCCGCACAATGCGATTGACATTGGGGAAAGAATTAACGTGGTTGCAATTCGTTACCACAATCATCTTACAGTCGGCCGGATAGCCGCCAGCCTTACCCTTCTCGATAAGGTCCGGCACTTCACAGTAATGCACCTTCGAGGTCAGATACCCGAACGGGGAACCCTTAGGTAGGGGAGGTACTTGGTTGACCGGATTACCTACATCGCTACTCCGGGACAGCCGGTACGGATACCCGCCAAACGGGGTAGCCGATTCCCAGGCCCTTCCCGCTGCGTCACCCCCATGAATGCCCACGTTGCCAGTCATCGCCGCCAAAGTCATGGCAATACGGTGATACTGCTCTCCATAGGCAGTACGTCCGGGGGCAATGCCCGCCATTAGCGCGGCCGGTTTGCTAGTGGCGTACTCCCGAGCCAGATTGGAAATGTCAGCCGCAGGAACCCCGGTTATGGTCTCTGCCCACTCTGGCGTCTTGGGAAGTCCGTCCTCTACACCCGTCACATAGTCCTTGAATTTGTCAAAGCCGAGAGTGTAGGTATTCAAGAACCTTTGGTCTTGAAGGTTCTCACTAATCATGATGTAAGCCATTGCCAGCAGCATGGCACCATCGGTGCCCGGCCGGATAGGTATCCACTGGTGGGCAAACGTAGCCGCCGAGTCAGTATATCTGGGGTCGACGGCCACAATCCTGGCCCCTGCCTCTTTAGCCTGTGCCAGATACCAACTGGTGTTAACTCCGGTAATCGTGATTGCCGGGTTCCAGCCCCAGATTATTATCAGCCGGGAATTAACCAGGTCATCCCGGGTATTAGAAGTGTACGTGGTGCCATAGGTAGCCAGTTGGGCATACATTCCCCCTCCGAACGAGGGTACACCCCACGTCTCGGTAAAGCCACCGACCAGGGCAAGCAGCCGGGCCATCCGGTTAGCATTGTGCAGATTGCAAACTTCGCCGGCCATGCGAAGATGTAAGATACTGGCTGGCCCGTAGGTATCCCTGATTCTGATAATCTCGCCAGCGACGGTATCGAGCGCCTCGTCCCATGAAATCCGCTCGAATTTACCCTCACCACGCTCTCCAATCCGCTTCATGGGATAGAGGAGGCGGTCAGGCGCATATACCCGCTGCCGGTAGGCACGACCTCTGAGGCAAGCTCGGAGTTGAGGCTCTTCCCCATCATCTGTTTCTACTCTGGTGATAGTCCCGTCTCTGACGTGAAGCTTAAGGATACACGAGCCCCCGCAATGACTGGCGCAGGTAGTAGTCACTGTCTTCTCTCCAGATTCTGGCAGCGTCTTATCTTTCATAGGTCTTGAGCCTCTCCCGTATTTCACTTACCGCCGCTACCTCCCACTCCAGAGGCTCCGCCCGGGGCGAAAATTTATCGTACCTCTCCGGCACCTTGATCAGTCCATCAATCATTATCTGTTCCCCATATGTCTTCCATCCCATGGGGCCGGGTAGCGCTGAGGGGTCTCCCCATCCCGCCAAACCTTTCTCAATGACAATTGAGTCAGATACCGGCATCGACCTGGTGCCCAGAGCCCACATGACATCGTTGAAGTCATAGGGGTTAATATCGGGCCCGACTACAATAAGATACTTGGTTACCGGCCCGATAGTAACGGCCGGATTGCCGTGTAGCGCCATGAGGACGGTCTTGCCATAATGAGGTGCCGGCTTGTCAGCCCCGTCAACCTCCGTCTGCACCACGACTACCTCCCGCCCACCACCGACCATTACCACGTCCTTCACCTTGAATCCCAGGCCCCGCAAGAAACTCAGGGCGGCCGGCTCAACATTAAGAAACTGGAGTCCGGTGTGGGGGCCTTCATGACTGGCACCGGTACCACCGACCACGCTGGAGCCAGACGAGGAAAAGGTAGTCCCATCCCACAACGGGTTCTGGCGGTGGGTGACGCATTTTACCTTGAATATGGGGCAATCCTCACCACCAAAAAGATACCCGGAGGCAATATCCTCGGCGTAGGGCGGCATGACCTCGTCCTCGGGGAGAAACTCGCCCTCGATTACCCACTCGGCAGTCGCCGGTACCATCAGGCCAGGGATGGTCTCGGACTCTACCAGTTCCATTGGCTCGCCACGAAAGGTACTGACAACGTCATATTCATCGCCTTCTTCGGGCCAGCGGAATATCCTTAGTCCTGCGGTAACATGGACATCCGTGGTCACGCCGAAGATGAAGGCCGCCGGCATTGATTGATCCTTTTCCTTGTAGTTCTTAAGGTAGTACCGCCCGGCATTGCTGGCTACCTGGCCGGCGTAGATAAGGGTGGCAAACATCTCGCCCCGTACCTTCTCCTCAGGGAACGGCTTACCAGGGTCGGCATCCTTCCACTCATACTGACCAAGTCTCACCTTCCCCAGGTCGTGGTTCCCGGTCTCGGGGTCGTAAACAACAATCGTGCCGTTACACGTGCTCCACAAGACCTGGTTGAACTCCACCCAGTTGCGCGGGATGTCCTTTCTCAGGTCGAGGTTCTTCCCGGTGATGATGACTTCCTTGCAGGGAGCCTTACCCTTCGGGACGGTCACCGACCTGATTTTCTTTTCTTTCAATCCGTCCATCTTCCGGCAGAACTCGTCTTTGTTCTTGAGGCCCAAACCCCTGAGCACTCGCTCACGGCTGGGCCAGGGGTTGAGGACTACCGTTATATCGGGCCGGTTATTAACCGGATTTTCCACAATGCCGATAGGTTTTCCCGGTAAGGTGTGTAGATACCGCACGGTGGCCCTAATCTCCGTCCTGGGTTGCTTGCCCGGAATTCCGTTACCGATATCCACAATCTGGCTATAGTCCCCGCATTTGATGGGTGCTTTAATCCTCAGTACATTACCCAGTTTCTCCTCATGCTCAAGCCAGTCACGGAAAGACCTGTACGGATACTGCATACTGACCTCCCACTACTTTATGTAAGGTTATCTATTTCTTGTCGGGCAGATTGTTTAAGAAATCGATTACTCGTTGCACCGGAACCACGTCACCGTATTTCTGATGGATGTCGAAGAGATTTGCCTCATGAGGGCTTTTCGCCCGGTCGGCAACACATTCACGAGGCACAATGGGCCGGAAATTGTACTGGAGAGCATCCACCACCGTTGCCCGGACGCAGCCGCTGGTGGTACAGCCCGTGATGATGAGGGTATCAACCCGGAGAGAAACGAGCAGCGATGCCAGATGGGTGCCGAAGAAGGCGCTTGGCCCTTTCTTGACGATTACCGGTTCACCAGTCACCGGTTTGACTCGCTCATCTATCTGCACGAGTCTGGAGCCAGCCTTAAGTTGCGGCAATGACGGCATTTTCTTAACCCAAATTCCCAGTTCGCTCTCACTGCCCTCGTCATACTGGAACACGGCGTAGATTACCGGGACACCTTTCTGCCGTACCAGATTTATCACCCGGGCGGTGGCCTTTAGCGCTTCATCCATGTTGGCGCCAAATGCCTCGTCAGGGTCAGTGAAGCTATACATGAAATCGATGATAAGCAACGCCGGTCTTTCCCCGAAACCGATTTCCCCTCCCGGCGCCGCCCTTTGGTACCTTTGTTTCTCTTCCCCGGTTAGGGAAACTAGCTCCTGTTCCACCTTCTTTCCTCCTTATCAACTTGTATTAGAACCAAGTATAAGCGCTTTCATCCAACTGCGCCAATGTATCGGCCTTTATTTCCTCATTGTCTCCCGGTTCCTCAGGGGGTTAATAGACACTTTAATCAGCCAATCTCACCTTGTCAACACCCGCGTGCCAATTGCTGCCAGCCTGAGCACCAAACGTTAACTGGGGACTCTTGACAAGGGTAGGCTCACTAATTACAGTGTCTGTTACCGACCGTTGCCAATGTTACCCGGAGAAGGAGGTTAAAATGGTTTTTGAAGGTGAGTACCCGATAACTGAGGAGGAGCTTTACCACTACCGTGAGCCGGGGGACCTCTACCCGCGGGAGGAGGAGGTAATCAGACTGGCTCGAGAAGGCTATTACGATGAGAAGGCAGGAGTTGACCGGTCTTTCTTTCTCCCGCTCAGACCGGAGAAGACCGCTTTCCTGCTGGTTGATATTCAGAACGATATGGTCAGGCCCGATGCGCTCAACTTTTGCCCGGATGGGCACCGGATGATTCCAAGGGTCAAGAAAGTCCTGGACCGGTGCCGGAAGGTGGGCATAAGGCCGGTCTACGTGGAGCACTGCTACGACCCCAGGGTGGGCGGGGAATACTGGGACCTTGGCCACCGGAGATGGTTTCCCCGGCTGGTGGACTATGTCCTAAACAGGAGGCATGAAGTATACGGCACCGAAGGGCCCAAGACATTCCCGGCAATAGCCCCATTACCGGAAGAAAAGGTGGTTTATAAACATCGATGGGATGGCTTTATTGGAACTGACCTCGATGTGACCCTGAGGGGTATGGAAGTAGATACCCTGATTTTCAGCGGAGTTTTTGCTGAATCATGCGTCGAGGCAACGGCTCGGCACGCCGCCGAGCTGGAATACAAGGTAATCTACGTGAGCGACCTAGTGGCCAGCCAGTTGGAAGAGCAACACGCGGCGGTCCTTGGCAGGATGAGGAGGTTCGTTGGTCTGGTAACAAGCTCGGACGAGCTGCTAGCTGAGCTGGCCAAGCTGCCGCCGGTGAAGAATGAGTAGTACCATTACCCCACCCACTCCACTTTTGTGCCAAGTTGCAGCAATATGCAATGCAGACACCGAAGCATAAGGGGCCGAATTGCCCTCACCCTTTAGTCTTGACGTAGTCCAAAACTCGCTGGACGATGTCGTAGTCAACCTTTCTGCTGAATTCTGATTGTAACTGCCCCGTGATTGTCCCGGGAATTGGTGAGGGCAATAATCTCTTATTGAATTTGGAAACCGGGATAATGGCAAAACTAGTGCCGGTGAGCATAATCTCATCGGCGTTGTAGATATCGTAGACACACAGGTCTGTCTCCAGGCATTCTATTTTAAGCTCTCTGGCTAATTCCAGAACCGCTGCCCGGGTAACGCCCGGCAAGCAGTTTACCAGCCTTGAGGTGAGTAACCTGCCGTCCTTCACGATAAAGAAATTGTCTATCGGGCATTCCGTGGCAAAACCACTAACATCCAGCATCAAAGCAAACGCCTCAGGGTCAACCATCCTCGCCTCATATTCAGCCAGGCGATTACACATTCTATTGGTATGCTTTATCTTGGGGTCCAGGCACTGAGGAGGTATCTGCCGGGTATTCACCACTACCAGGTGAGCCCCTTCTCGATACCATTTAGCCATCTGTTTATTGCCAACGCCGAAAGGGGAACCAAGAGGAACTAGATGGATATAGAAAGTGGGTCCAGGCGATGGGGCAAATTGTATGCCCCGGGTGAGTTTATAGATGAATCTATAGTCATCTCCTGGTTCCAGGTATTTCTCGTTCCGCTTCAGGACTTCGAGGGTAATGTCAGTTACCTCCTGCGCAGACGGGCTAAATTCGATGAAAGGGAGACAGCGGATGGAATAGAAGAAACGGTCAACATGCTCCTTCAATTTGAAGGGGACTCGATTGTAAGTCCTGCCGACCTCATACACGGCACCTTCCCAAAGACCGTAGTCAGATATGTGGACTTTAGCTTCACTCTCTTTGATGTACTCGCCGTTGAAATAACAAAGCCTTTCCTCCATTTTTGACCTCCCCTTTCTAAATTTAAGTCATCCCTATAGCCAACAACCCTTCTCTCAAGTAGCTGTTTTCTTCGATGCCAGCCTAACCATGCTACGAGCGAGCCCACCACATTCATATTGAACTACTTTCAAACTCATACCTTTGCCCCGTTTCTTTGTGCCCATTATACTTCTTTGCCGAAACAGGATAAAGCGCTACTCTCGTCCAAGGGCGAACGGGAGTCCAGGTGTCATAATTTGTCAAGTTGTGCCGTAGGTACCAGTTTAGGTAGAATTAGTGAAGGAGTAAGGCAAGATGAGATACAAAGGTGGCTTCAGGTGCGGCTTCGGCTTTCCTCCTTTGGTTTTTGGTTTCGGGGTCCGGGCTACTCCCCCCGCAGGGAAGAGTATCTTCGCCTGCTCGAGGAGTACCGGAGAGAGCTTGAAGCTGAGCTAAGGGATGTTGAGCAGGAAATTAAGGAGCTGAAGCGCGAGAGCTAACCACGACCAAGCTGAGCCGTGCTTCGGAAACTGTTTCCAGAATGGGGATAATTCATCAGCAGTCAAGTGCCAAAGCGGTTACGGTATGCCAGCATTGTGGTAAGGAGTCGCCTCTCATTTCGCAAGCCCTAGCTCTATGCGTGGATTGCATCCGAAAGGACTTCACCCGGTTATTACCTCTGATAGAGAAAACCCACAGTAGAGCCAGGGAACCATTTGGCCTACCTCATAAGCCTCCCAAGGCGGAAAAAGGGCGAAGCTGTCACCTCTGTGCTAATGAGTGCCGTCTGGCGCCCGGGGAAACGAGCTACTGCGGACTGCGTATCAACCAGGAAAATAAACTTGTCGGTGCCACTGCTGAGAAAGGCAATGTCAGCTGGTATTACGATGCTCTGCCTACCAATTGCGTAGCTGATTGGGTATGTCCTGGCGGAACTGGGGCTGGTTACCCCCAGTTTGCCTATTCTCGAGGAGCCGAATATGGCTACAAAAACCTGGCCGTTTTCTATCAGGCCTGCTCCTTTGATTGCCTGTTCTGTCAGAACTGGCACTATCGTTCTTCCGCAACCCGGCCGAGCAAGGTTGATGCCCTGGAGCTGGCTCAGGCAGTTGATGACCGCACTGCCTGCATCTGTTATTTTGGCGGTGACCCGTCACCGCAGCTGCCCCACGCTATTCGTGCCTCCCGATTGGCTCTGGAAAGGAACCAGGGTAGAATTTTGCGTATCTGCTGGGAGACCAATGGCTCAATGCACCCGGCATTATTGAGACAGGCGGCTGAGCTTTCCTTAAATTCCGGGGGGTGCATTAAGTTTGACCTCAAGGCCTGGAGCGAGGAACTGCACGTTGCCCTCTGCGGGATGAGCAATAAAAGGACGCTGGAAAACTTTAAGCTACTGGCTGAATACATCAAGAAAAGACCCTCGCCTCCCTTTTTAATAGCCAGCACGTTACTTATCCCGGGATATATAGATAAGGAGGAAATATCCGGAATTGCTGCTTTTATTTCCTCCCTCAGCCCTGATATTCCTTATGCTCTCCTTGCCTTCCATCCCCAATTTATGATGAACGATTTGCCACCTACTTCCAGACGACATGCTGAGGAATGCCTGGCAGCGGCGAAGGCACAGGGACTGAAAAATGTGAGGCTGGGTAATATCCACCTGCTTGGTGATTACTACTAGGTAAATATTATCTAGTAATTCCAGAACGCTTCCTTGGCAGATAACCCCAACTCGCTATAATCCCTTGCTACCCGTCATTCTTTTTACCTAGCGTTCTTGGTTCGGCACATTTGGTTCTCCGATTATGGGAACCCCCTCGCCACAATAAGGGCAACGTTTGTCTGGACTGATGTTATACGTAGTTATTCTGAAACCGTGGCGCTCAACTAAGGATTGCTGGCATCTTGGGCAATAGGTGTTTTCATAGGGATGACCGGGCACATTTCCCAGATATACATATTTTAGTCCTTCCGCCATACCGATATCCCTTGCTTTCTCTAAAGTAGCTAACGGTGTCGGGGGAACGTAAGACTCACCACTAAACTTGTACGCTGGATAGTAGCCAGAGAGGTGCCAGGGGGTGTCATCTCCCAGTTCACTTTTAATTCTCTGAGCCATCCGGCCTAACCCATCCTCGGTATCATTCACGCCGGGTATAACCAGTGTGGTTAGCTCAACCCACACCCCTCGACCCTTCGCCCAAGCAGCGTTCCTCCACACTATCTCCACGTCGGCAGCGCAGAACCTCCTGACTGCTTCAGCCTCACCCTTTACATCGATGTTCATTGCATCCAGGCCATGAGCCACCAGCATATCCAGAGCCTGTCTAGTCATGTAGCCATTGGTAACATAGGTGTTGTAATAGCCTTCGTCCCGGGCCAGGTCGAACATGTCCAGAGAATACTCAAGGAGCAAAGTTGGCTCGTTGAGAGAGATGCTGGTACCCCGGCAGCGGTACCTCCTGACAAGTTCAATAAATGACGCCGGACTGACATACTGGCCCTGGCCCATGTTCTGCGGTGATTTGCTGATATCATAGTTCTGACACCAGGGACAGGTAAAGTTGCATGACCAGCTGCCGATAGTTAGGGCTTTGGTTCCCGGGTAGAAATGAAAGAAAGGCTTCTTTTCGATAGGGTTGGCACTGATGGAGGAAATGTCACCGTACTCAAGGGTATAAAACCTCCCGCCAATATTCCTGCGGGTGGCACAGAAGCCTGCCTCTCCTTCAGCGACTAGGCAGTGCCTTTCGCAGGTATGGCACTGCACCTTGTCCCCAAGAGACTTATAAAGCAGGGCTTCCCTAATACGCTCTCCGCCCACCTCAGACACCTGGCTATGTTTTTAGGTTAACTTTCTCCTGACATTTGGGGCAAAAGTTCCATCCCTTCAAATCGGTATCAGGCAGGCCGCCCGGTATAGTCCAGCCCCTCTATACGCAACTTATTACCTTCGATTCGGGTTTGCGCTCCAAGTTTCTCTACGAGCCAGAGATTGGTATCCACATGCTCGGTGAGGCGAGGTATGAGGTATTCCGTGGCTCCCCTGGCGAGGGCCCCGTAGATAATCAGCTGGTCTGCCAGGTACCTATCAACAGTGGCACCTGTCCTCAAGTCCTCTAACAGATTTCGAGCCACATATCGACCAATTTCCTCGGAACTGCGCCCCCTCTTCCCCGCCCGGTCGGAACCCAGCAGGCAACCGGAATCGGTCTCCGCCCAGAGAGACAGGCTGGCCCCTGCCTGCAGGGCAGTTTCATCCCACAAGGTTTCAATTCTAGCCCGATAGCCTTTCTCAGCAAGGACCTTCCGGCATTCTTCCGCCATTCTCTGGCTAACCTTTTGCTCTCTCAGGCGAGATGAAAGAGCAAGCCCGGTCACTTCCTTAACCTTCCCCTGATTAAGCAGGTTCAAAGGATTTATGCTATTACCCGCTGGCTTTACCCTCACTTGGATAACGCCACCTCCCCTGGGGACGTAACCCGGACGAATTACCTCCAGCTCTGCCTGGATACCCATCTTCCTCAAGGTAGGGAACAATACATGCTGCATATGATGAGCCGAGGGGGCGAAGTCTTGAAAGAGTCCGCCCGAGACTCTCAAAACAGTTTCCTCATCGGCAAAGAGGGCAAGGGGGAGCAAAGTCATTACCAGCAGGGTAGTCGAGCCGGCAGTGCCGATATCCCACTGGTAATGGCCACCCTTTATCCTCCCTCCCGGTTTATAGACTATTTCCGTGGAGTTCACCACTGCCCCCTCCACCCGGGCACCACACATCCGGGCACAGGCTGTCACCGAAGCCAGGTGCTGAGGACGCAGCCCTGGTTTATCCCTCTTCGCTCTGATATTATCTATATGCAGCTCTTCACCCAGCAGGGAGGAGAAGGCTACCGCGTAGCGCACGATAGTGCCGCTTCCCGACTTCGCTGACCCGTCAATGTAAATCATCGCCAGTTTCTCCAGCCTGTGCTCATTCTAGACCAGAAGAATAGCGACAGCAAGGCCGAACCTCAAAGATAAGAGGCCGTTTATAAACCTCACCCCCTTAATCCCCCTCTCCTTGAGAAGGAGAGGGGGAAGAGACTTTAGGGAGGGGCCTCGCCCAGATAGCCGACAAAGTGCAGACGATGGTCCGGCACTGACTGACCGGTTCTCTGATACTCGCGGCAGATGTCGCCCAAAAGGTGTGCCGGCTCCTCTTTCAGGCTCTTGAGTAACTGCTTCATAGCCTCGGTCGTCTCCAGCAAGGCAGCAAAATCATCAATTGCACTCATCTGATGACTCACCCCTCCTGTCCGTTGATGAACGGTTGCGCTGCCAGCGACGAATCTCATCCAATACCGGTGGCGCCACGCTAAACACTTCTATGTCCTGGGGGAATTGCACCAGGTGACCTTCCCGGATAAAGAGCATCCCCACCTCATCAGGTTTCAGAGTCTCGTCAATTCTCCGGGCAATTTGCTCATACCTTTTCTTCAAAGCTTCGACATAAAATTCGGAGACCATCTTAGCCACCTTCTGGCTGATAAACCCCATAAGGAGACACCTCTCCCAGTCCAGACTCTCTTCAGCCAGCTCTCTGTCCTCGGTCATCTCCAGCACCGCACCGCTTTGGCACTTATCCTTGGCAATCCGGCAACTGGAAGGACTTAGTTTCTCCATCACCTTGAGCCCATTCTCGCCAGTCAGGGCAACTGACTCGTGGTAAACATGGCTCACCTTCCCTATTTTCGACTCCAGATTAGCTACGTGCTGGCTCACCTGCTCCCAGTAGAGGTTAAACTTCTCCACGTATTCAGCAGGAGCCTCTTCTCCGGCGAATATCAGCGGAACCAGATAGAGCTTCCTCTTGCTGGTGAAGTGCTCGGCGTCAGGCTTTTCAATCTTACCTAGTTGCTCGGCCATTTCGAATCGTCCTTTCTATTCTAGCCTAATTTTACCCTCTGAGAGTGCCCTGAACAAGGGCCTGACAAAGCATAATTAGAGATAGTCAACGAATAAAAATCGGTGCCACTGCTGTGATATACTTATGATTCCACGAGTATACTTTCAGCACAACGAGCACCCTTGGCCATTATTCCTGAGTTTATCAGGTTCAGCTGAAGCCACAAGCGAGGTGAAGGGAAAACGGTAATGGCTAAAGACTATTACCAGATTTTGAGTGTACCAAGAAATGCTACTGAAGGGCAGATAAAGAAGGCTTATCGGAAGCTGGCAATGCAGTACCATCCCGACCGCAACCCGGGCAAGGAGAAATGGGCCAACGAGAAGTTCAAGGACATCAACGAAGCTTTCGGCGTTCTCGGTGACCCGGAAAAGAGAAGGCAATATAACCAGTTCGGTACCGTGGGTAATATTGGTGATATCTTTGGCAGCCCTTTCACCCGGACCACCTTTGAAGACTTGATGAAAGACTTCGGCGGGTCTGGCCTTGGATTTGACTTCCTGGATAATATCTTTGGCGACTTCCTGAAGGGTAGGAGGTTTTCCTTCAAGACATTCCGCCGCGGATTTGGTGGCCCGAGAGGAGTGAGGTTTGAGACCCCCCGAGGAATTAATCTAGAAGAAATATTTGGACAGGCTCAACGTCCCCGGCGCCAGGATGTGCGCTATGAAATAACGATTACCAGAGAACAGGCAGTTCGGGGGTTGGAAAAAGACCTCGTCCGAAAAGGTAAAAGGTTAAGGGTGAAAATCCCCGCCGGAGTAAAAACCGGTACTAAGGTAAGACTCCGGAACGCCCGTCAAACCACCGATGGTCAGCCGGGAGATATCATGATTCTGGTCAAAGTCAAGTAAAAGAGTGGCCGATGGGAAAGTGGAAGCGGACAAATATTTGTTTTAACTCTGGATGCCAAACAGTTGACAGCAATGAGGATATGGTTTATTATACCTAGCATCGCTAGGTATCTCCTAAAGCTGGGAGTATGGTGAACACGGAAATACTTTATTCTACATTATTGGTTTGGTGCGCTTTCTGGCTGGGTGCCTGTCCCTTTTCGGTGTGGATTGGGCGGTGGCTATTAGGTAAGGACATAAGAGATTATGGAGACGGTAATCCCGGCGCCGTCAACGTCTTCCGAGCCGGAGGGCGAAAGTCGGGTTGCCTGGCGGCGATTCTGGACACGGCAAAAGGTGTGCCTTTCGTAGTCCTGGCTTATTCATTCTTTAGTCTCCCTGAGGTAGCATTCATGGCGGTGGCACTGAGTGCCATATTGGGGAATGCCTTCTCGCCGCTACTTCGATTCAGAGGTGGAAAATCAGTAGCCGTCACCTTCGGTGTCCTGCTGGTACTACCCCAGTACGAGATGCTGATTACAGTGGCTGCCTTTATGTTCTTAGGTTTTCTGTTGATAGAGAGCGACGGCTGGAGGGTAATGCTCGGCCCAGCCGGCTCATCGGCTTATCTGGTAGCTACCGGGGGAAGCTCATGGGAATCGCTATTTATGCTGGGTGTGCTGGTCATATTGGCGGTAAAACATCTTGACGAGCTGAAGACCGCTCCCAGACTTAGAGGAAGACTCGTCCATTTATTCCCATCAAGAGGACGGGGAATATAACTAGGCAATAGCAGGACGGAGAGCATGCTATATCAGGTAATAATCGCCGCTGGTCTGGTTAGCTTTGTGCTTAATCTTATCCTGAATTTGAGAAGCCTCAAGAAGCCGGCCAGTGATAGTGAGATACCCCAGCCAGCGCCCTTTATCTCTGTCCTGATTCCGGCCAGGGATGAGGAGAGAAATATCGAGGCCTGCTTAGAGTCTCTACAGAAGCAGGGCTACCCGAATTTTGAGATTTTGGTGCTGGATGACAACTCCTCGGATAACACGGCCAACATCGCAGAGCGGATAGCAGCTCAGGACAACCGTATCCAGCTAATCAGAGGTGAACCCCTTCCCGAAGGCTGGGCGGGTAAGCCTTTTGCCTGCCACCAGCTTGCCGAGAAGGCCCGGGGTTCCTGGCTACTGTTTACTGACGCCGATACCACCCATGCTCCTCATATGCTACGCAGTGTGCTTGCCCTGGCACTCAAGCTCAGGTCCTCCTTGCTTTCTGGATTCCCCCGCCAGCTTGCCACTTCCCTACCCCAGAAGGTGGCAATCCCGGTATTATACTTTGTCATCCTGAGCTGGTTACCACTTTGGTGGCTCCAGCGCTCTAAAGAGCCGAAGCCATCCCTGGCCATTGGCCAGTTCCTCCTTTTTCCCAGCGAGGAATACTGGCGAATTGGCGGACACATGGCAGTAAAGTCGAGAATACTGGAAGATGTCTGGCTTGGGATTGAAGTAAACCGGCATGGTGGCCGGCATGTAGCCGTTGATCTGTCAACAGTGGTTTCATGTCACATGTACCAAAGTCTGGGGGCGATGTGGGAGGGATTTCTCAAGTGGATTTATTCGGTGGCAGCACTATCCCCAGTAGCGCTGGTCGGCCTTTTGGTGGCTGGCTACGTTTTCTTTCTGGCCCCGTTCTACTGGCTCTGGAATGACTTGTTTGTGGTGGCTGCTCCCACTGGCTGGCGAGCTATTGTTATCTTCCAGGTAGTAACGATACTGGTGATGCGCTGGCTGGTGGATAATCGTTTTAAGGAGCCGCTTGTTTCGACTCTACTACACCCGCTCGGGTTCTCGTTCCTCTTTCTGGCCAGTCTCCATGCGGGAGCGCGGCGGGTAACTGGCGCTGGTGTCCGCTGGAAGAAACGGTTGTATCGCAAGGAATCGTGTGTGGATTAGACATAGCTGGACATGCCCTAAGATTGTGCCGAGCTAAGGACTAGGGTCAATCGAAGGTTCTCTCAGGAGAGTTGGCAATGGTCAATGAGATTATTACCGTGGTTCTGGGCTATCTATTGGGTTCTATTCCTACCGCCTACCTTGCCACTCGTGTCGCCACGGGCAAGGACATTCGCCGGCTGGGTGGCGGTAACGTCGGCGGTCTGAATACCTACCGAGAGGTAGGACTTAAATCCGCCGCGGTGGTGGGCATTGTGGACGTCGGAAAGGGAGCAGCCGCGGTAGCCATTGCCTACTGGCTACTGGATGTGTCCCAGCTTTTTGTGATGCTCGCCGGCTTGGCGGCAGCGGTTGGTCACATGTGGATGGTCTTCCTGAAATTCAGCGGGGGCAAAGGCATGGGGGCCACCTTTGGTGCCCTGGCCGTACTGATGCCCGTCTATGGGTATTGGCACGGGTTTCTAATCTTCCTTGCGGTCATCATTATCCTCTTCATCATTACCCGTAACGTGGCTTTGTCCATGGGCATAGGTATCCTGTTTCTACCCCTTATCACTTGGCTGATAACACAATCGGAATTAGCCACTCTCCTGGCCATTGTTCTGGGGGTGCTAGTCGGCATAAAATTCTGGCCAACCGCCAGGGCAGCTTGGCTCAGGAATAAGAACACCCGCGACTTTATCTTTGACGATGGCCGGCAGCACCGAAGCTCAAATGACTAAGACGTAAGTTCCTCGAGGCAGCACTACCTGAAAAGTCACAACTCTCAGAAAGAGCTTATTCAAGGTATAACACACAACTCACCCCCTTGGTTCAACTGCGGTTCACCATAGGTATTGCGAGAAAATCGAGCTTCCCTACATTACCCAACCCTTTTGCCTCAGAAGCAATACAGATTGTTGACGGTCTTTCTCATTTATGGTACGCTATATATTGTTGACTAATACGGTCAACAATGAAAGAAGGCTACCTTCTTTCATCTGGGTTGTATGCCCTAAGCCGAGGAGGGACTATGAAATTGGAAACGCTGGCTATTCACGCCGGGGAGAGGCCGGATAGAGCATTCGGTGCTATTTCAGTGCCTATTTACCAGACGTCAACTTTTGCCTTTGAGGATGTAGGTAAAACCAGGGGCTATGACTACTCACGCACGGCAAACCCAACCAGAAAAGTCCTGGAGGATACCATCGCTCAGCTTGAAGGGGGGAAGGCCGGGTTTGCCTTTGCCACCGGGATGGCGGCGGAAGCTACGGTGATGCACCTGCTTAAGGCCGGGGACCACGTAATCTCGGTAGATGATGCCTATGGAGGGACCTACCGGCTATTTCAGAATGTAATGCCAGACTTCGGGCTGGAGTTTACCTTCTTGAGGATGGACCGCCGAGAAAGAATTGAGCGAGCGATAAAGCCCAACACGAGAATGCTGTGGCTGGAGACCCCTTCCAATCCGCTGCTGAATATCACTGACGTTGAGATGGCGGTTGATATCGCGAAGAAGCACAACCTGATGACGGTGATAGATAATACCTTTGCCACGCCGTGTTTCCTGAGACCTATCGAGTATGGGGTTGACCTGGTGGTCCATTCCACCACCAAGTACCTCAACGGGCACTGCGATGTTGTTGGCGGGGCGGTGGTAACCACTACTGACGAACTCACCGAGCGAGTTCAATTTCTACTCAACGCTTTGGGCACCTGTGCTTCGCCCTTTGACTGCTGGCTGGTGCTGCGCGGAATTGAGACCCTGCCGGTGAGAATGCAACGGCATGAGGAGAATGCCTTCGCCGTGGCTAATTTCCTGGCAGGACACCGGACAGTAGGCAGGGTGTTCTATCCGGGACTTGAGTCTCATCCCGGGCATGAAATTGCCAGAAGGCAGATGAAGGGATTTGGCGGGGTGGTCTCGCTTGAATTGAAAGACGGGATTGAGTCGGCCAGCAGCTTTCTCAAAAGAATCAAGGTCTTTTACATGGCTGAGTCGCTGGGCGGGGTTGCTTCCCTGGCGGAACACGCAGCGACGATGAGCCACGCCTCAATGCCCAAGGAGCATCGAGAAAAAGTGGGCATCACCGATGGCATAATCCGGTTGTCGGTGGGCCTGGAGCATATTGACGATTTGATTGAAGACTTGCGCCAGGCGCTGGAGCCTAGCTAAGGGGGTGAGGACATGTCGTATGCCAGAGCTTTACGTTGCCGAAAGTGCGGGCGGGAATATCCGGTGCAGCCTCTTAACCTCTGCGACTTCTGTTTTAGTCCGCTGGAGGTCATCTATGACTACAAGGCTATGGCTAAGGGGCTAAGTAAGGAGAAGCTTGCTCAGGGTCCGCTGAGCATGTGGCGATATCGTGATATGCTGCCGGTAGAGGGCAAGGAGGTTGACCTTGGCACTGGCTTTACCCCGCTGGTTAAAGCGGACAACCTGGGGCGTGAACTGGGATTAGACCAGCTCTATGTTAAAAATGACAGCCTTAATCCAACGTACTCGTTCAAGGATAGGGTGGTATCAGTTGCCATCACCAAGGCTGAAGAATTTGGATTTGATACCGTGGCTTGTGCCTCAACCGGTAATCTGGCGGCCAGTGTTGCCGCGCATGCCGCTAAAGCCGGGATGAAGGCTTACGTTTTTGTCCCCGCTGATGTGGAACGGGGTAAGCTAGTAGGCACCGCAATCTATAACCCGGTTCTGATTACCGTTGAGGGAAGCTACGATGACGTCAACCGCCTCTGTGCCCGGCTGGTAGAAAGGTATAACTGGGGATTCATCAACCTCAATCTGCGCCCCTTCTATGCCGAGGGGAGCAAGACTCTGGGCTACGAGGTAGCGGAACAACTGGAGTGGCGTGCTCCTGACGCAGTGGTAGCCCCGGCTGCCTCGGGACTCCTCTTTACCCGGATATGGAAAGGGTTGGATGAACTAGCGATGCTGGGGCTAATTGAGCCGGTCAACACTCACATGTATGTTACCCAGGCTGCTGGTAGCTCACCCATCGTTAACGCCTTTCAGGCGGGTACTCTCCATGTACACCCGGTAAAGCCAGACACCATTGCCAAGTCAATAGCTGTGGGTAATCCGGCTGATGGCTACTACGCGCTGCGAGTTGCCCGGCAATCCGGGGGCGGGGCCTGCGCGGTCACTGATGAGGAGATTATTGCCGGAATCGAGCTGCTGGCTCAAACCGAAGGCATCTTTACTGAGCCAGCGGGTGGAGTGGTCATCGCCGGACTGAAGAAGCTGGCAGCTTCGGGGTTGATCAAAAGAAATGAGCTTACCGTTGCCTTCATTACTGGAGCCGGGCCAAGGACCCAGGAGATTTTGTCCGACACCGTTAGTTCGTTTACCGTCCAGCCTACGCTTGAGTCAGTTGAGGAGGTGTTGAAGGCGCCGGTTTGAGCTATAATGACTTAAACGGCGCTCATTTCAGCGCCAGAAAGACAGAGGGAGATAAAATGGCTAAGAGACAAGTAATGTTTACCTTTCCTGAGGAACTGATCAAGGAACCCATTATTTATAACCTTGGTCAGCAGTTCAAGGTGGTAACCAACATCCGCCGGGCTGACGTATCAGAGCAAAAGGGCTGGGTGGTTTTAGAGCTAGACGGGGCGGAAGAAGATATTGAGCAGGGCATTGCCTGGGTGACCAGCAAGGGAGTAAGGGTCGACCCGGTTATTGGCGATGTAGTGGAGGGGTAGAAAAGAAAAAAGCTATATTGACTTTTGAATTTCCTGGTCAATAATACGTTTGAATGAGTGGGTCTTTAGTCTTACCGGCAAGATAAAAGAGACAGGAGCCGCCAAGTACTAGCCGTACCAGACTAAGCTAACCGGCTTCTGGGCAGCTCCAATTGTGAGACGTGTCACGGATTAACATCCGCTTTACAGTAAACCCCCAGGTAGTATTTCACGCAGACCAGAGGCACTCCGGTATAGATAAACCAGAATCACTTCACCCGTCTCCCAAATGGGCAGACGTAAACGCAGAGCCCACAGGTGCTGGTTCCGATGGTGTTCTTTCTCTCTAGTAACCACCGGTAGCACTTCCCGGTATCCATCCTTTCTTCTCTCGGCTCGGAGGGAAGGAATGGCTTCCCGCTGAAGGCACCGGCCGGACAAATCTCAACGCAGAGCTTACACTCCGCACAACCCTTCCCCGGCATAGCCTCCCCGGGGGAGAGAGGGGCATCTGTCAGCACCGTCCCCCACCTTACTCTAGGACCTCTATCGGCCGTAATGAGAAGGCAGCTCTTTCCGATCCACCCTATTCCGGCTAGACTGGCAGCCATCTTGTTGGAAAAAAGGCCGTAGTGCCTCTCCGGGTCCAGCGTCTGGCTCGCGGGAACGGGCAAAGCCAAGAAATCGCCTTCCATAAGAATGTGGGACAGCCGCAGAGTAATCGCGTTGATAAGGGGATTCACCACTTCATAGATGTGATATCTGTAGTTTTGCAGGGCAAAGCTGTCGGACTGCACTTCGATACTATCCACTACCGCCCGGATATCGGAACCCCTATTGAGATGGCCAAGGGGAATTGAGTAACCAGTTCTTTCTCGTAGGGAGTTATCGCTCCTTGCTGCGCAAGCGATAGGTCAGCTACCCCAAAGTTGGCTGCCCCCATCGCCCTCGCCTCTTTCTCAAGTCTCCTTTGAAGTTCCATGCACTACCTCCTTCCCCCAAATACCCTACTTGCGTGAGGATTACCCTATCCCACATAATGAGCCACATTGATGCCTACCCAGTATAAAGGAAACGATGGCCGAATTGTAGCATAATTAAGCGATGAAATGTGGCGACAAAAGTCAGTATAGGCTTTCCCCGGACAAGGGTCAAGACCATGTGTTACCGATAACACGCATCAAAACACTCGCTTGACATGGGACAGTATCTGTGCTAGATTCCTTCCAAATTACCGAGGCCACTAGCAAAGAAAGGAGGAGACGAATGCCGTACTATAAGGAGTATATAGAATGCCCGGAGCCGTATTTCAGGAAGCCGCTGCCCAACTACGAGGTAGTGCCACTGAAATATGACAATATCGTGGTGGCGGCAATCCAGATGAATACCAAGGTAGTCGACCCCAAGAATCCAAAAAAGGGCGTGAAAGAGAACCTTAACCACATGTTAGATTTGGCAGACGGAGCCATGTCCTGGCTGCCGGTACCGAAACAATTGCTGGTCTTTAATGAGTTTGGCCTTACCGGTTTTGACTTCACCTGGACCAGGGAGGACTGGCTCAGGATTGCCATCGAGTTTCCCGGAGAGGAAACAGAGATTATCGGCAAAAAGGCCAAAGAGCTGAATTGTCACATTGCGGTGGCGTGCCACACCCAGGAAAAGGACTGGCCTAATCACTACTTTCACACGTCATTCCTCGTAAGTCCTGAAGGAAAAGTTATACACTCACACTGGAAGGCGCATCGAGACCCGGGCCGGCTCGAGTACGCAACCACCGTCCACGACGTGCTTGACGAGTTCGTCGAGCGCAACGGGTGGGATGCCGTCTGGCCAGTAGCCAGGACGGAGATAGGAAACCTTGCCACCTTTGTCTGCTCGGAGGGTTTCCAACCGGAAACAGCCAGAGCCTTCGCTTTCAAGGGGGCCGAGATACTGGTGCGCCTGTTTGCCGGCGGCGCCTACGTTTGCTCTGAAGCACCCTTCGCCGGAGACCCAAGAATTACCATGCGCGCCTACTGCATGGAGAATTCTGTCTACGGCATTTACTCCAATAGCGGCTCGTGGGCCGGGCAATTGTATGAAAACGCCATGGGGGGCTCCTCAATGATAATTGACTCCAGCGGGCGAATCTTGAAAGAAGCAGAGTCACCACACGAGACAGTAATTGCAGACATTATCCCAATCGCATCATTTCGACAGCGTCATACAATACCTGCCCTAAGAAAGGAACTCTACGACCGGGTATACGCGGACTACGAGGGGAAGTACCCGCCAAATATGTACTCGGAGTACCTGCCAAAGGACAGTGTGGATGCGATTGTATCTGCCCGCAGGAAAGCAAGGTGGTAATGAGTGGCAGATAGGGAACAACTGTTTGGATAACACAAATTGGGTCGAAAAGAGGTACTGGAACGGAGGAGCCGGCACATAAAGCGTTTCGCCGATAAATCGCTGATAAAACGAAGGGGGACAAAATGACAGGTAAGGGTGGTAAGCCTTACCAGCCACCACCGCCGGGTGGTTACGAGACGGTGCCGCTGGCATATGATGAAATCAAGGTGGCCTCATGTCAGATGATATCCGAACAGGTGGACCCCAAAAACCCCGAGCCGACGATACAAAAGAACCTGAAGACCATGCTCAGCCTGGTGGGCCAGGCGGCGGCTCAAGGCTGTCAACTGATGGTCTTTCCCGAGTTTGCCCTTAACCTTGGGCCAATTGTTCAGGGACCACGAGTGGGCCTGTTTACTCTAAGGTTTACCCGAGAGGACTGGCTCAGGGCTGCCATTAAGGTGCCCGGTCCAGAGACGGAAGCTATTGCTGCCAAGGCCAAGGAACATAATTGTTACATTTCCTTTTCTTCCTACACACAGGAACCAGAAGAATGGCCAGGCCACTTTTTCAACGCCAGCGTTATCATAGGTCCGTCTGGAGACATCATCTACAATCACTGGAAGAACTACTGGGGTTACCCGGGAATTGGCACGGAATACGCCTCGAGGGTCTACGATGTGCTTGACGAGTTCGTGGAGCGCTACGGCTGGGGGATGCCGTCTGGCCGGTAGCCAGGACCCCTATCGGCAACCTGGCGGGCTACGTGTGCTCAGAGGGACACCAATCAGAGACCGCCAGAATCTTAGCTTTCTACGGTTGTGAGATATTCTGCCGTAACTATGCCGGCGGTGGTAAAGGAAGCTGGGGCGGTAGATTCAGGGTCGGGTTCCTGGGTGACTGCGCCCAGAACCTTTGCTGGGGTGTCTACGCTAATAATGGAACCTCGGCTCCAGAGACCCCTGAAGAGTCCTGGGCGGGAGGTTCCATGGTAGTTGACCCTTACGGTCGGGTAGTGGCTGAAGTCAAGGGTGTCGGTAACGAGATATGCACCGCAACCATCCCTATTGCCGAATTCCGAACAGAACAGAACAGGTTCGACGAGTACCGTAATCCGCACATGGCAGCCGGCACTCTCCGGGGAGGAGTGAGGACAGAACTGGTTGTCCCGGTCTACCAGCAGTTCCCCGGGCAATTCCCGCCGAACCTGCTGACCAAATATCAGAAGGAGCACAACGGGGAATTGCCGCCCGACTGCCGTACCACACGTGAGTGGCACTTTAACAACGCGAGATGGCAGCTACCATATCACGACCCCGCCGAATGGAATATTTGACCAGGAAGATTGGCTAGAGAAACTCAGGGTGTCAAGACGCTAAAAGGAGGAAACCGGTGCTGTCCCTGGAGATGGACCCGTATGATAGCCGGACTTATAGTGCCAGTGCCTTGAAAACCAGGGTGGAGACATTCGTTGAAATGCTGAGGGCCAGAAAGCTATCGGCTGCTGCCTGAAACCTCACCACCATCAGCAGATAGCTGAGGAGTTGTAGAAAGACCATTCAGGGACTAGCTTTGCTCTCTTTTTCCAGTATCTGAGCAATTTCTTTCTCAAGACGGATTACATCCATCTTCTGCTCGGCGGGCAGCCGAGGAAGCTCAGTCCTGACCTCTACCCTCTCTGGTAGCTTAAAAGCAGCGAGTTTCTTGGCTTTCAAGAAGTCCACCACCTCATCAAAGGTTATCGTCTGACCCGGCCTCGGCACGACAAAAGCGCATGCCTTCTCCCCCATTATCGGGTCGGGCATCCTGACCACGGCTACCTCCCGTATCTTTGGATGCTCGAGCAGCAGGTCTTCGATATCCTTGGGATATATATTCTGCCCACCGCGGATGATGATATCCCGCCGGCGCCCCATGACCACTATGTTGCCGTCCTTATCCAGCCTCCCCTCGTTGGTGGTGTAAAGCCAGCCATCCCGGCAGAGTTTTTCATTCAACTCTGGGGCGTCAAAATAACCACTGAGAGTAGTTGGCCCCTTGATTAGTATTTCACCATATTCCCCCTGCGGAACCGGGTTGCCCTCATTATCTACTATCTTGACCTCACCGCCATCATACGGACGCCCCACCGTGGCTATCCTTACCTCCTGCGGGTCATTAACCGAGTTGCAGGCTAAAGCGCCACAATCCGCAGACCCATATGTCTGCACGTATTTGCACCCCAGCTTCTTTTCCGCACTTATCGCCAGTTCGCGCGGGAGCAGCGTGGTTGAGTGTGCCAGCAGGCGTAATGAACTGAGGTCATACTTATCCAGGTCAGGATACTCCAGTAGCCGCGCTACTTCTGCCGGAACAATTCCGGCCACAGTAATTCTCTCCTTTTCCACCAGCTCGCAGAATCCCTCCACGGTGAAGCTCTCCAGCAACACCAGTTTGGCGGCAACCAGGGCTACTGAGTAAACAGAGGCGATAGACAGACCGCCACCGATAATATTATAAAAAGCGCCCAGAATATCATCGGGCCCCAATTCCCACCGCTTGACCAGGTTCTTCCCGGCGGACTTCACCGGGCAGGTCTCCCAAGCGCCTAACTTGGGTACCCCGGTGGTGCCACTGGTACAAACCACTCGCCAAATCTCATACGGCCTATTCCTGGTTTTTTGCAGGTAGTTGGCCGGGTATTCTTTCTCCAACTCCTTTTGCATGATGCTGTCAAAAGAAATTGCCCCATCTGGTATGTCTTCCCCGGTGACAAGGATGTGCTCCAACTCGGGTAATTCCGGGCGAATCTCATTAATCATATCAAAATAGTCGAAGTTCCGGTACGTCCACGGAATGGCTATCCCCTTCGCCTTAACACGCTGGGCAATGGCTGTTATTTCATAGTGGCGAAAGGTGGGCTGGGCGTTAACCACAATAACGCCCGCTTTTTCACCGGCGACCATCAGCAAGTATAGCTCAACGCAGTTAGGCAGCTGCTCTAAAATCAGGTCGTCTTTCTTGAAACCCAAATCCAGCAAGCCCAGCGCAATTCTGTCGGTCAGCCTACCTGCTTCCGCCCAGGTCAGGCGATGCCTGGAATCAACCAGTGCCTCCTTGTCCGGGTAATTCCAGGCATTTTCGTCAACATGGTCGGCGACTAATTTGTCATCCCAAAATCCCCGCTTCATATAGTCGTCGATTAACTCTGGCGTAAATCGTGCTGGTATCATCTGTTTGGCGCCCCCCAGAATACTCGCATAACACGGTTCTTAAGTATAGAGGTGTCCAGGTACATCACCAGCTTTTTAAACCTTCCCCGCTTTTAGCATTTCGGCCATTGCCTCGATTCTGGTTCTCATCTGCCCCGCCGTGTAGAAGCGGGGGTCGTACAAATCGGCTTCAAGGACCATAACCGGTACGCCAGTCTCTTTTTCCAACGCATCCTTAAGTATCAGCGGGTCGCCGGCAAAGTAGCGGCAGGAGTAATGAAACAGCATCAGGACACCGTCAAGGTGGTACCTCTTCACAGCACCGGAAATCGCCCTGATTCTCATCGGAGACGACGCTTCAATCGACCGCTGCAGGAGGGCATAGGCCACTCGTTCCCAGGGGTCGGTGCCGCGTCCCCGGTCATCCATCTGAGGAGTAAGCGCGCCATCCGGGATGAGAATGGTATCCTCGGTTAGCGGTAAGGCTATCCCCAACTGCTCTATCATATGGACAATACTCGGGTCCGACAGCGAGATAAGCGGCCCGTAGAGAACCCGAGGGGCACCTTTCTCCACCACCCCTATGCCACGGCTAACCCTGTCTTCCACTTCCTCGTACAGCAGTTTGGTCGCCCCATTCAGGGCCTCCTGATTTCTTCGGCCGATAGGCATGGCACGGAACAGTCGGGTATACTGCAGGGAGGCAGCGCTTATCGGTACCGGGTCGCTGCTCAGCACCAGCTCATAAATCTTGGTAGAGTAGATGGCAGCGTCCCTTCTTACTCGCCTGGCTTCATTAACCATATCGTTAGTGACCTCGAAGCCAATTACCTCGGAGACCCTATTCTTGGCCTTTTTTATCTCGCTAACAAAAAAATCCTTGGAGCGGTACATATCCTCCCAGTCACCGCCTCTATCCTGGATAGAATTGATGTACTGCACCGGTAGACCGAAATACAGGCTCATCGCCTCATCAGCCTTGGGTAACTCATCACATAGATTCCCCATGCTCATCAACAAATCACACTTGGGATATAGCCCCAGTATATTTAGTCCTAACCGCGTCTGGAGCAGGCTGCAATGGGCCGCGCCCGGTCTTAAGAAGTGTTTTTCCGCTGCCTCCAGAATGGGCTCAAGCTTATCAAAGATATAACCGAGAACCATCAGGACCAGCACATCGGGGTAGGCAGCCTGTACCCGGTCAGAGTGGAACGAGGCGGCATTGAGCACATCGGTGGTGGCCGACGGCAGTGAAGCACAGAGGGTTATCTTGTTTTCCTCCCGGCCTAACATGATATCCACCAGCTCTCTTATCGCCAGCCCTCTAATCTTACGCAGACCGATTAGTTCCGGGTCCCAATATTGCAGAATCCGCTCCTTGCCCCGCTCAATATCATCCGGGGTTATCCCGAACATGTCAAAAACCTTTTGCACTCTGGGTAATTCCGCCTCTATTTCACCAGGCTCAAAACCACAAAGCTCAAGTAACTGTTTCACACTACTGCCTCCCTTCTAAAGTCTCAATAAAGGCCTCAATACGTGTCCTGAGTGAACCCCGGTCTAAAACCTCGTAATCGGATTCAAGCTTGAGCACCGGGTACCCCAACTCTTCCATCTGCTGAATGAAAAAGTAGGACTCGATATCATAGGTTTCACAATAGAGCAGCTGATACCATATTATCCCGGCCACGTTGAACTCCCCGGCCAGTTTTACGATAAAATCAAGCCTCTTCCTGGCCGATTCCCTCATGAAGGCGCAGGGTAACCTCTCCCGGAGATACTTTCTGGCCAGTGCCCTGGTTATGTCACCGTTGCTTTCAACGTTCCCCCAGTAATACCTGACCCCTTCGCAAATCTCTTCGGCAACAATCATCCCGCCAGCTTCCTGCACCAGCTCCAGGATTTTGTAGTCCCCATAGGCTAAATTTGGCCCCACCAGGAGAAGTCTGGGAGCATCGGAAACCGCCGTTTCCTCCTCCTTGCCCGCCAACTGCTGACGGAGAGAATCCAGATAGTCCACCATAAAATGGGGGTCAGCATAATAGGAAGCGTGGTTAAGCTTAATAAAGTCCAGAGTAGTCAGGGGTGGCTGCGGCCGCTTCCGCATCAGGCTTATCTCCTTGAAGAGGCTCCGCATATTGTTATATAGCGCAACGGCCTCTTTGAGCTTTTCGTCCGTGATTCGGTTGCCGGTGATTTCTTCAAGGCTACTCTTTAATAATCTGGTCATGTTAAGGTAGTATTCCAGCGCCGCATCCCCGTCATATTCATGCGGGATGCCAAAGCGGAATACCGGGATATTGGTGTAGTAGTCCCAGAGGTCTCCCGCCCGGCGCAGGTGCTGGCAGGTGATGGGCACCACCACCATGTCCACCAGGTCATAG
>SDBU01000764.1_pt1 | contig 46046 bp, 41 predicted proteins | sample 2277071 | NCBI WGS metagenome assembly SDBU01 (sample SAMN10397929, study PRJNA504765) | marine sediment metagenome | isolation source: marine sediment core GS08_GC12, 126 cmbsf | place: Arctic Ocean: Gakkel Ridge, Loki's castle | collected 2008
CTAAATTCACTCTACACAGTACTGTTCAATCTGGACTATATAAACACCGATGACAAAATGTCTAGCTTTGTCAAGGTTTTATGCAGCTGTTACAAACCCCTTTGTTTTTGGTTTTTTAGCGAAAAGAGTCAAAAGGTGCATTTTATTTGGTTGACACAGATTCTAGAAAGAAGTCCCTATCATTATCTTCTAGCATTCAGAATTGATCCTAACACCTTTCCGATTGCCTTTGCTTCTTCCTGTGCTTCTCTCCCATATTCTTCCGGGCGATTAGCTTCTGCATTTTCAGCAGTCGTCAGACCCATATGAGCGTAAACATTTCCCACTACACAATCATGACCATAACCACAGTCATAGCATTGATGATGCCCAGGATCAGTAAATGTTGCAATGACAGCCATTTTGTTGCTGAGCATCATTTTCTTAATGAAAGCCGTTGCTTCTTTAGTATCTACGTTACGATCCAACCCAACTGCTATTCCTAATTTTCCAGCAAATAGGAACGATCCTTGGTGTCTTAATGAGAATGTCCTTTCCCAGAAGGCATGCCCAATAGCATTCAGCATTCCATAGTAATTTCCTCCACCAAAGACAAGTGCATCAGCTTCGATTATCATGTTGACGACTTCTTGAAAATCATCCTTCTGAACGCATCTATTATTGCTAGCGCATTTGAGGCACCCCAAACAACCTCTAATGTTCTTTGCCGCTAAGTCGATCATCTCGTATTCGATCCCCGATTCGTCAAGAATGTCTTTCACAATTATTTTCGAATATGCTTTTGTTCTACCGCTACTGCTGATTCCTATTGCTTTCATAATTGCTCCTCAGATATTGTTTGCTCGCTGATTTGCCAGTCTGAGCTTGAGTTTTGTTTGAGATATCCTGTTAAAGGTATCCAGAAGTCTTTCCTAATATCGAGCTGATGTCACTTGATTTTCTCAATAAACGCTTCAAAATCTCCACCATCGCGAATTAAACAGATACGGCACTGAACTGGCTACTGATATATATTCGTGTTAATAGGTGCGAAATCGGCTTCGAACCGCGTGATTTAAAGAATGGAATTTCGAAAGAACATCCATGATCAATCCTTCAGAGTTTCTAGACTTCCTCCGAGAGAAGGGATTTTCCTTTGCTACAGGAGTTCCATGTTCCTATTTTTCTAGAATGATAGATGAATTCGAAATCCACCAGGAGTCAATCACCTATATCCCAGCCACGCGAGAAGATGAGGCAGTCGGTATTGCATCAGGTGTTGTCTTCGGAGGTTCGAGAGCATTTGTGATAATGCAAAACTCTGGATATGCTACTATAGGTGATGCGCTGACCTCACTTGCTCAACTATACAAATTACCCATGTTGCTAGTCATCAGCTGGCGAGGTCTCGAACCCGACCGTGATTTCCCCGAACATTCACTCATGGGTGATGTAACTGAAGACACTCTAAGAGGATATCAAGTACCATACTGGGAATTAACCGATGAAGGTTGGCAGCAAACTATCGAATTAGCCCTCACGAAAATGGAAGAATCGTCAAGACCAGTTGCACTATTGGTTAAACAGGGAGTGTTGTGAAATGTACGGTTTTGAAATCATCCAAGAGCTTTCATCTGTTCTCTCAGGAAATGAAGTGATTGTGAGTAGTAACGGGAACATCAGTCGTCAAGTCTATCACTATTGCCCACAACCCCAGATATACCTGCGAGGAAGTATGGGGCTTCCTGTATCGGTCGGACTAGGAGTTGCACTGGCAAGACCAGAAACGCAGGTCCTAACAATCCTCGGTGATGGTAATCTCTTGATGGGACTTGGATCGTTGTCGACCACTTCGTACTTTCGACCATCAAATTTGAAGATTCTAATCATTGACAATGGCGTATACGCAACAACTGGACAGCAGGCAACTACTTCAGGAACTCTGAATTACCCAGCGTTGCTTGATGGATTTGGGTTACCAAACGTAGTACCGATTCTGCGAACCGATTCAATTGAAGATGTTAAGGACAAAATCCAGATTTGGTTACACTCACCTGAGCTCTGTGTTCTTCCAGCTTTAGTTGATACTAAGCCACCCACCCTTAGCAATATTCCTCTGCACCCTGAGGAAATCTCAGCGCTCCAAAGAACTCCCATTGATTGAGATATTCTCTATAATTGTCATGCATTACTATAAACGGTGAATATATCACATTGCGAGTTCGTTAATCTGCAAGGTGTTCAGATGGGAAAATTTGAGGAGATGAAGGAAAGGTACCCTCGGGGTATGATTGTATTCCAAGGGTTTTGGCTCTTGTTTATTTCAACAGTATTTTCGCTCATACTCATTTCTCCATTTTATATTTTCAATATCTCCACACAAATCATCACTGATGTCTTCACATGGCCGCAATACTTAATCCCGGAACCCTACAATTTCGTTGGGTTAGTGTTTGTTCCGATTGGATTCATTCTGATCGTCTGGGCAAATTACTCTCTGCTCGTAACTGGTAAACTTAGTTTGAGAAATCGGGAACCCATGCAGAAACCTGAGAACCTTGTGCTTACTGGCCCATTTAGCTTCAGCCGGAATCCACTCTACCTCGGTGCCCTCTTAGCAATGTTCGGGCTAAGTATTATGTGGAGTAGTATAGTTACTGCATTCTTCACAATTCTGGTCTACTTCATATTCAGAAACTTCTTCATCAAGAAAGAAGAAATCATCCTGGAAGAAGAATTCGGTGACGAATATAGAGATTACATGAAACGTGTCAGACGCTGGTTGTGAATGGAGAACCTGAATCCTCATCAGCTTGTGGCTGGTCGAGTCTACGTATGTATCTAAACGATATTAGAAGAATAACAATTCCAACCACAATGATAACAAGTGCGCCGATGAAACTACCCCTGTAAGCATCTGCATTCGATGACCCTTGAGATATCAGAACATCTGCTATAGGTTCTGCAATCAATGTCGCTGCAATTCCAAAACTAAGGAAGAAAATTGCATTATAGTAAGCGAACAATCTGCCTCTGTATTCTTCGGTAGCCATTTTAGCAACAATCGAATAACTTGCAGACTGTATGATGACCTGAGCCGCACCAATAAGGAACGAGGCTAGCAGAGCTAACGTAAAGGTTGTCGAGACCACCTTCACTCGTTGCTATGAAGCCATCCAGACTAGTTGCTATGTAAACAAAGTTTGTCATCAGCATCTCCAGTTACAATAGTGAAGTTAAGTGCTTTCAAGTTTTTCAAAGGCCTGATTCCAAACATGAATCGCTCCATCTCTGAATTCCTTTGTTGGAAATCCGGTATGATGAAATTCCATAGGGGTCTTCCGCGGTTTCAAACAACATGTTTCTATTCAGAAAATATCTTATATTTCCGATAAGTTGTTAGATAGGTCTGCGAATGTAGAAAAGAGAGAATTGCAATGATAGAAGACACCGATTGGATGTATATGAACAATGGAGAATTCATTGATATCCATGCGGAACTATTGCCTTTTGATCAAGTAATTGAGTTCTTCAAACATGTAGAGAAAGAAGGGAATATCAAAGAGTACTGCGATGGAGCTAATACAAGAGGTAGATGGATTTTTCAGATTTATTGCAGGGAATTCATAGAACTCCTGTCAAATGTAATTGAGAAAATATTGAAAGGAAGTAAACATCCTGGACCCGTCCTTGAAGTAATGAGCGGGGATGGAAAACTAAGTGAGTTCTTGAAACCTTTTGTAAATAGACCCATAATTACAACTGATGCAAAAACAGGTCGGGATAATATTGAGCATCCAAAATGGGTGGAAGGAATAGATGCAATTGAGGCTTACTCAAAATACGAACCCTCTCTGATTATCATTTCATGGGAACCGTTCTACTCTTCTACAAGTGTTGACCTAGTTGAGAAAGGATCACCACTATTGTGGATTGGAAATCCAGATAGCTGTGCAGTGAGTTCAGGCATTTCTGAACTGCCATCTGTACAAATTGATTCAGAGTATCTACTATGTAGACACGACAATTTTGCAGACAGAAAGCATCTCTCACGGCTTAGAGCATTCTAAAACCTAGCATCATGAAAGAGTATATCAGGGCACTTGTTAAAATACAATACTCGAAAGATGGTGTAAGAATGGTTGACTTTGATGAGATGAAAGAAAGGTACCTCCTTCGCTTCATCACATTTGGAGAGGTTTTCCGCTCAACTCAGATGTGAATTTCTTTTGCCAGACATATAGTGCAGCGAAATATTCGGTTGCTGCTACGACAGTTCATTTTTCCGCGAGTATCTAAACGATATCATAAGAACGACAATTCCAATTACAATCAGAACAAGAGCTGCAATGAAACTACCTCTGTAGGCATCAGCATTTGAAGATCCTTCAGTTATTAGATAATCTGCAATAGGTCCTGCAATCAATGTTGCTGCGATTCCCCAGCTAAGAAAGAAGGTTGCATTATAGTACGCGAATAATCTACCACGGTATTCTTTGGGAGCCATTTTAGCAACAATCGAATAACTTGAGGATTCTATGGCTACATGTGCAGCACCAATGAGGAAGGAAGCAATAAGAGCCAAAGCAAATGTTGGAGTGAAAATGAGCCATGAGATTCCAGCCAATGATAATATGATTCCAGACATCATCACCTTGTTGTCATCAGCGTTGGCGAATATTGATCCAACCAAAAATCCAGATACCATAGCAGCTATACTTCCAACATTACTGTATAGTGCAATCTCTCCCCCTGCCGCACCAAATGCTGTTGAATCTGCTAGAAAAATACTAGTGATGATCGCAATTGAGTTTCTCCCGAAATTAATGAATATCAAGGCGACAATGAAAATCAAATATTCAACACGCAGCTGTGATGGAAGGTCACTGAGTGGATGCGTCTCAGTAGATTCAGCTTCATCAGATTTCTGCACATTCTCCTCTTTTCTAAGACGAATGGAAAAATAGACAATAATACTTGAGAATATCATAACAATAGCTGCAATATTGAAGATGCTTCCATTTGCAAATCCAGCACCATTATCGTAAAGAAAGCCCCCAAGATAGGCACCTCCAATTCCACCAAGTCCTCCAATGATAGAGAACTGTCCCATTAACTTCTTTCTCTCACCAATCTCAGTCAATTCTGAAACTAATGTGGACCATCCCACATTGGACATACTCCAGAATACTTCAATCCCACCCAAGGCGAATATAATCACATATCCAGCAATAATCCACTGATTCATTCCAAGAAAGAATACATATCCAAAAACCATGAATATGTGTCCAAGTCCTGCAAGTAGTTCTCCCACAACAACAAATTCTGTAGGCTTCCGATATTTATCTAGCAGACTACCCCAGAGAAATGATTGAGTAAGTGCGTTAGCTATCATCCCAACAGTCGCCATTAAGGTGACTTCAGTGGTTGAGAGACCTAGTGACCTAAGATAGATCGATAAGAAAGTATAAACTATAGATCTACGAAAATAAGTAAGGACTTGAAATGTAGATAGTCCAGTGAATTCTCTTCCTTTGAGCTTGGAATAACTAAGAAAACTCAACTTAAACTCTGCCGCAAATCTGTATCTTAAATACGATTTGAATCAACAACAAACTCGGAAACCCTGAGAGAAGTTTTCATTATCAAGCAGATATGGTTATTAACTATAGTTTATAAATAGAGTGGGTTTGATAACCTGTGATACTTATGACAAAAGGAGATATATTAGAAAACCCAGTATTCGCTATGGGACCAAACAAACTGCCGATTGTACAAAGAGAGGGATATACAGTGATTCGAATATCTCTTGGAAAAGGAGGAAAGATCCCTCCGCATCTAGCAAATCACTCCGCCTTCTTTATGGTGTTGAAAGGAAAAGCGATTATCACATCAGGTGACGAAGAGGTCGAGCTTGGAGAGAATCAATACATTGCTATGGAAGCTGATCAAATGAGAGGTATCCAAGCACTTGAGGATTCAATACTTCTAGGGATAAGAGATTAGAACATTTTTCATTTGGAGTAAGCAGGTATGGATTGATCATCCACCTAGATGATTTGTCATCCAGATTAGTTCTTACTTGTCATTTTGAAGTACATAATTAATCCAACGAAGCCTCCCATGAAACCACTAATCAAGCCACTCATCCCATTATTAATACAATTCGCTACCAAATCAGCTGGAAAAGGAATCAAGAGGAAATTCATAAGAAAACTCATGATAAATCCCATTATTCCGCCCATAATTCCAGCCTTGAGCTGTTCTTTCATGTCACTCATTGATACCACAACAAAACCAAGTTTGTCAAAGGTGCATATGAATATCGTGGACGAATATTCAAACCGCTAATTGAACTTGGAGAACCTTGATTAACGAAATGAGTTCCTTCCAATTAACAAGAGAGATGCATGAATGAACGACGAAGCTTCAGCTATTGAACTGGAACCCGTTAAAACCAAAGCAAGCACCAAGCGAGTTTTCCTCCTGGGGATACTTACACTCATTACGATTACAGCAGCCGCGGTTCTGCATGTTAATCAACCCGAATTTATTCTCGATAGATTTGTGGGAATAACTGAATTAGAGTATTCGCTCTTTGACACCACACTCTACCTCTCTTACCTTATCTTTGGAATTGCAACTGGATTACTGTCTGATCGCTGGGGAAAACGTCGAGCCTTTGTTTTGGTGGGATCTACAGGATCAATGATCTTCTATTGGTTAATGACAACCACTCTCTCGTATCCAACGTTGCTACTCTTTAGGTTCCTCCAAGGTGCTTTCACAGTCATGGTTTGGCAGTCATTCATGACTCTCGCAATTGATTTCTCAGATAAACACAATCGTGGAAGGAATATGGGTATCTTCGGAGCTTTTCTGGCTCTAGGTATGGGGTTGGGACCAGCGATTGGAGGTTTCATTGCTACAATTGGAGTTTTCGTACCATACTATACTGCTGTGGCTCTCAATGTAGTTGTCTTTGTGATAGCGTTGGTGAGTTTGAGAGACCCCCCTATGACCAAAACACGACCGACCTTAGTTCAGAGTATCATGCTTGCAAGGAAGAAACCAGAATTGGTTGTACCAGGGATTTTCAATCTATTAGATAGACTCCATATTGGATTCATCTTGACAGCATTACCTTTCTTCCTCTCGGTATCGCTTGGACTAGATGAATCACTTAGAGGAATGTCACTCGCTATCTTTGCAATGCCTTTCATCATTCTCCAATATCCAATGGGCAAATTATCAGACAAACACGGTCGATTCCGTCAGTTAGTAATTGGAAGTATAGGATACGGAGTTGTGCTATCAGTAGTCGGAATTGTTGGTGTATTAGAATTCAGTCTACTTCTTGTGATGTTAGCAATCCTAGGAGTCTTTGCGGGAATCACATCCCCTCCGTCAATGGCACTAGTAGGAGATATTGTAGGACAAGAAGACTCAGCAATGGGGATGGGCTTCTTCAATTTCCTTGGAAATCTGGGAATAACCTTAGGTCCGATAATCTTTGGAGTGCTGATGCCAATTATGGGGATGAGTTATGCCTTTGTTGTCGTCGGTATTCTTGAATTGATAACACTCGGCGTAAATATTATACTCGTGAGAACCGTATTCAAGGGTAAAATCACCTAGATTAAGCCACTGACTAAGACCTAAGGGCATCAACTGGTTTGAGTCTGTTGCTTGGGATGGACTTATGTTCATCATCAATCCCAGAGAGTGTAAGCTCTACATCATTGTGTACACAGATACTAATTAGGTGATTAGTAAAGTGCTGGAAAAGATTCTACCAAAGCAAATCAATAATAAATTTCCCGGATACAAGTTCTCAGCATACGCGTTTCTTGTGATTACAATCATCACAATTGCGAGAAGTCTGGCTCATATGTTTCTCCCAGATGGCGGAGCAGAATCGATAGCAACTATTGATCTGAGTGTGGAAGGTGCAGATATTATTGTAGGCTTGTTTGCTCAATGGGGTTTCTCACAACTCTTGATGGCAGGTTTCTATATCGTTGTGTTCTTTCGCTACAAGAGTTTGATACCATTGATGTACATCATCATAATTACCGAGTATGCAGGTAGAATTGGAATGGGCCTTCTCAAACCAATTGAAACAGTCGGGACATCACCTGGAGGAATAGTGAGTTTCATCATTGTTCCCCTTGCGATAATACTCCTCTTCTTCGCGATTCGAGAACCAAATCGGGAAAAGGAAATTTAGTTTTAAAACCAAATTACGTCCCTATGAGTAGGTCTTATTTTGATTGAATACCAAGCTCTTCACTGTAACGGGAAAAACTTGCCCAGAACTCAGAGGTGCACCGATATCAATCCAATCGCCCTCTTCGAGAAATAACTCGTCAAGACAGATGAGGTTGTGTTGAATTGAGGTTTCACGACGAATCATGAGTCCTACCATTTTACCGATATCGCTCTCAAATAGCAAGATAATCATCTTCTTACTACTAACTGATTTTGGTAGTGAATTCTTGATAGCTCTAACGAATTCCTGTAGCCATGAATAAGACCGATAGAGCGAATCTTTGAAGTACAAACCAATAAGGTCCTCACCTTCTTTCTTATCGAATTTCGTAAACGCTCTTTTGATCTCTTTTTTGACAATATCTGGAGTGTAATTTTCTTTGGTTACATTCACTGGAGTGATGGGGATGTTACTGATAGGAAACTCAATACTCTTGTCAAAGTAGCAGGTTGACCCAGATACTGAGAGAGTAAAGGCTCCAGCTCCAATGACTGTTGCGCGGATCAAGTTTTCAGGCTTGATGATTGGTAGACCGAGTTCATCAACGAGACCCTTGATTTCTTCTGCAAGATACCTTCCAATATCATCAAAGGTTTCTTCACTCCCATAGTAAATCTCTGCTACTCCACCCGAGAAAGAGAACTCATCGATTGGTCGTGAGAAATCCAAGCCTTCAGTCATCATCAGTTCTTTTGCAATACGACTCTTTGCAGGACCACTCATCACTTCGACCAGAGCCTGAGCATACTCTCGAGCTATTGATCTTACATCATCCTCAGGAATAATATCTCCAATCTTGTACTCCATACCTAGTTCATTCATTACAAAATTGGTCGGTTCATCTATCCTCCAAATCTTGAACCCCGAATCAATCCCCAGCAAGCGTCCGCCAATATTTATGCAGGAAGTTGTGAGCACATTCCCATTAGAAGCAATAGCAAGATTACTTGTTCCTCCGCCTATATCTGCGTGTAGAATTGTCCGGTTAGTTTCACTTGATAATGCAACAATACCACTGCCCATCGCACCAAGAATTGACTCATAGTTAGGGCCTGCCGCAGCACTTACAAATTTCCCAGATTCAGAAGACAGACGTTTTACAATCTCAGCTGCATTCGCTTTTTTAGCAGTTTCACCTGTCACGATCACAGCACCGGTTTCAACCATCTCTGGAGTTATTCCTGCTTTCTTGTACTCCTCTTTGCAAAACTCTACGATTGCTTCGATATCGATGGTTGTACGATTCAACAAAGGAGTGAAAATAATCTCACTCTCATAGATCAATTCTCTATCAGTTAGAATGAACCGACTTGACGGATTGAGAAAGCTTCGTTCCCTTTTCAGAGCTAGTCGTGAGAAGACAAGATGGGACGTTGAAGAACCAATGTCAATACCTACACTCACTAGGTTCAGATTTTCTGGTTGGCCATATGATGCATATACACGTTCTTTTGGTTTAGAACGTGGTTTGGCTGATTCCTGTGTTCTTATTGATGCTTGAATATTACTTTGTTCGGCTCTCGATAGTGCTGCATTGAGAACTGGACTTACTTCACCCAACAATCTATCAAAATTCTCTCCAGGCCCTATAACAGAGCTAAGCGCTGGTTTGAACTCCTTAATGAGATGATGAACTCTGGAACGCTCTGAAGGATTTTCAGATTCATATTGCTGTAAGAGTGAATCATATTGACGGGTGAATCGCTCCTCGAGGTCTGGAGCATTCTCACTGAAATGCTTCTCAAAGAATTTTTGAACAATTTCCAGAATTTGCCACTTCAATTTATTAACATCTACCTCTACCATAGTTATTCATCCTGTGAGTATTCTTTGTTCTTGGCAAACACCAAGCTCTTCACAGTGACCGGAAAGGCTTGAGTTGAACTGAGTGGAGCACCAATGTCAATCCAATCACCAGCTTCGAGCTGGAGTTCATCCAAACAGAGCACGTTGCTCTTGATAGAGGTTTCATCTCGCATTGTGATTCCAAACAATTTTCCCATGTCATTCCCGAAGATGATGATGATAGTTTTCTTATTGGCTATGGAATTTGGTAGTGCTTTCTCAATGGCTTTAGCGAATGTTGGCATCCATTCTTCAGGTCTTCCCAGTGATCCATACAGTGGGCTTTCAAAATACAGGGCAACCACATCTTCACCTTCTTTCATATCGAAGGTCTTGAACACTCGATGGATGGCTTTCTCCATATTCTTCAAACTGAACTCATCTCTTGTCACATTGACAGGGAGAACAGGCACATTTGCAAGTGGAAGTTCAATGCTTTCATCAAAGAATGTAGTAGATCCAGAAACAGATAGAGAAAATGCTCCTGCTCCTATGACCGTAGCGCGAATTTTGTTATCGGGCTCCTCAATCGGTAGACCATGTTCTTCAATTAATTTCTTGATTTCTTCTGCAAGCAATACTCCAATATCATCGAATACTTCTTCGCTACCGTAGAACAATTCAGCAACTCCACCAGAGAAGGAGTATGCATCCACTGGAATGGAGAAATCCAGGTCTTCAGTCATCATCAGTTCCTTAGCAATAGAGCTTTTTGCAGGACCTCTCATCACCTCGACAAGTGCTTTCGCATACTCGCGGGCTATAATTCTTGCATCATCTTCGGTGATGACATCTCCAATCTCGTATTTCATACCCAGTTCATTCATGACAAAATTTGTGGGCTCATCGATTCTCCATATCTTGAAGTCTTTGTCAACTCCGAGTAATCTTCCACCAATGTTAATGCAACTTGTACTTAGGACTTGACCACCAGAGGCAATTGCGAGATTACTTGTGCCACCTCCAACATCCACGTGCAACATTGTCTTCTGACTGTGGAGTGATTGTTCTACAATACCACTGCCCATGGCACTCAGCATTGATTCAAGATTAGGACCTGCAGCAGCACTTACGAACTTTCCAGATTCAGAAGAAAGCCGGTTTACAATCTCGGCGGCATTCTGTTTTTTGGCGGTTTCTCCTGTTACCAAGACTGCTCCAGTTTCAACCATCTGACGAGTGATACCTGCCTTCTTGTACTCCTCTTCGCAAAACGCAACAACTTCATCGATGTTAATCGTGAATCGATCAATGAGAGGTGTGAAGATAATCGAGCTTTCGTATATTATCTCTCGATTGATCAAGTTGAAACGATTTGATATATTGAAGAAACTGGTTTCGCGTCTTAGAGTAAGTCGTGAAAAGATCAGATGCGACGTAGATGATCCTATGTCGATTCCAACACTCAAAATCTTCAGGTATTCAACATTGTCTGCGGGCATGTGACCCATCAGTAATTCTATTGGTTCAATGGGATCCTCGTCAGCTTCTTCTTCTTCGACAGGCGTTTCATCTTGAATTCTAGAAATCCTGATTTTTACATCCTTTCCGCAATGCTTTGGCAATTCCACTTCTTCTTCTGAGCTTAGAATCTGCTTTTTGATTTCGTGGGGAACATCGACCTCCTCCTCACAAACAGAACAGAAGAAAGTAAGGTTGACAGACTGATCACTACCAGGCATAATAGGTCCAGTTGTCTTTTTTACTGGTGGTTTCTTCTTGCGACGGTGAGCTCCTTCCCAGGATGCTTTGAACATGAACAGCATCATTGTCAGGAGATTATCAAATTCCTCGCTCGGTTCCAAGACTGAAGATAGTGCTGGTCTAAAGGAAACAATAAGTCTGCGAAGCCCTTCAACTTCCGAGTCATCCTTCAGTTCATATTGTTCCAGTAGTGCGTTATATGCAGCCTCGAAAGAGTTACTCATTCTTTCTGCATCCTCACTGAAGTGCTTTTCAAAGAATCCTCTACTAATTCCAGTGACATGATTCTCTATGTTCTTGACATTATCTTCAATCATAATTGCGCACTTGGTGGCAAAGTTATGCTTGCATATAAAAGATATGTTTATATATTATAAAATACGTTATTGTATTTATGTCGGAAGGGAAGAAAAAGACCAAACAAAAGCCAAGGAAGAAGAAGAGGAGTAGGACACTTCAACAACGTGCAGAACAAATCTTCAGATATATCGATAGGCAACCAGAGCCCTTCCCCAAGTCAGAGTTCAAGGATATCGGACTCAATCCCAAAACTGCAGAAAGTTGGATTCAATTGATTGAATACATACAGAGTCAACCGAGAATCAGAATAACAAAGATGGGTTCACAGACATACATAGAAAGACTAGAGAACAAATACCTCAGCATGATGAGGAAAAGAATCTTTGATCCAAATCTATCTTTGAAAGAGAGAACGGATTCGATGAACGACTACATCAATGCACTTCTAACTCTGGAAAAAATTGAAGATGGGAGAATCAAGAAATAGATGCTAGATTCCAAGAGATTGAAAGACGCTTTCTTCCAAGTCGGCAATTTGCAGATAGAGTTCCGCAGCTTGTGGAATTCTATCAACAACCTCTTCTGATTCGAGAGCATCTTTGAACAATAGACCAAGTTTTGTGAACATCTTTCCAGACTCATGAAGTTGCTTTGCGGCTTTTGATAATTCCGGGTTGGATGTGATTGTTGCTGCTTCATCGAGAAATCGTGAGTGCATGTAGCGGAAACTACCACCTCCGGTTCCGCCAATCTCTGTGTAAATGTAGATGTTGAAGAGATTCATACGAAGTTCTTGACTGTCAAATCAATCAGTCCAGTTCGTAATCTCCTTTGCAGTTCTTCGGATTCCCTTTATCCCAAAATTACTGATTGGTGGACTTAGCATAGCATCAGTTGTTTGTTTTATTGCTTCATTGATATCCTTAGGAGTTGGGTCTTGATAATCTTTGAAGTCGAAAGTGAGATACTTGTTCATAGGCGGGAATGGTTGAAATTCTGAACCTCTTGCCTTTTGCAATTCTTCCAGAGTTATTGGATGGTAGAATCCACCCTTAGGTCCAGCAACGTCTGGATCCATATCAGAAGCTAGGAATGTGGTCTCGCCATCAAAACCACATACCACAAAGGTATGACCACCAAAATGATAGCCTTCAGGAAAGTTGAACCAGGGAAGATATGCCATATCTCCAAACAGCATCATCGGTTCTCTCTTCTCGAGTTGTTCGAGTAGAATCCGTTGAGCCTTCTTTTCACTGGAGGTACTCTTCTCATCTATCACAACACCAGTTCTTTCTCCAATATCCCGGAAGAAATTCTTGTTGTTCCCCCGAGCACCGATGAATGGAGGTGCATCTTTTTGTTGCCAGTACATGAAATTCATCCCTGCTCCCAAACCCAGAAGCATGTCTTCAGACAATGGGTGTCTGTAGAAATGAAAGATCTTTGCAAGCGAATTGGTTTGACAATGATAGCCATCAAGTGCAGGGCAATTATCGAACGGTTTGATATTTGATGAATTCATGATATTCACAACACTCTTCCACTATTTACTTTCATTACTCACAATAGTCGAGTTAGACTTTTCGTTTTAGATAGATGCTCTTCAAATTCCGTATGAAAATACGAAGTCTTTTACCTATGTAATCTTGGTGTAATATAGTCCTATTGAATATCTAGGTGGCTTGAGTATGAATCCAAAGAGAATCTTACGTTTCTTGTGTCTGGCCCTTTGTTATATCATACTTGGGACATTCACCGTGGTCACTGTGTTGTATCTATTCTTCGTTACTTCCACTTTTGGTTGGCTTGTCGCCATATTGTATTCTAGCATTGCTCCAGCCCTATTTGTTATTAGTATCAGTTGCGGAATCATCATCATTAGATTCTCTTTCATGAAGAACCGCATTGGAATAATTGTCATATCTGGACTCTGCATATTCATGTTTGTTAGCGCTCTCATTCCTTACGCGGCAATCCCTGGGGGAATAGATGATGCAGAGAGTCAGATGAATCAAACCTACGGGACAGCATATACCAATCTGGAAACATCACTCATGAGACCTGTACCTTACTCAGTGTATGACAATATCTATGGTGTGCCAATCGATGAATCGAAATTCAGCGTTCAAGAGAATATAGAATACTTTGACAACGGTGTTGACAGTTTCTTCTTTGATTGGTATCGACCTACAGGTGAAGGCCCGTTCCCAGTGATAATTTCGCTTCATGGTGGTGCTTGGGTGATTGGTGATAAGGGTCGCATGAATGTGATCTTGTTCAATCGCTACTTCGCATCTCAAGGATATGCAGTGTTTGATCTCAATTATGGACTATTTGACGTGTCCACATTATCTGGAGAGGCTGCAGCTGCATTTGGAACATTTTCATCATTGGGGGGTGGACTTAACCCGAACTATAATGGAAGCTACACACTCCAACAGCAGATAGAAAATATAGGTGAATTCACGAAGATGATGGACCTCAACAGTACAAAGTATTCTGCTGATTTGGACAATGTCTTCGTTGTGGGCAGGTCTGCTGGAGGGCATATGGCATCATTAGTCACTCTCGGCTACCAAAATCCGCTATATGCAGGAAACTTCTCCACGAACATGACTGTAAAGGGTGGAATATGGATCTACACTCCCACGAACTTCAGTAGATCTGAATCTAGCTTCTTTGATGCAATGATGCAAGGGTCTCTTCCAATTGAAGAGCAGTACAACAAAATGTCTGCGGCATATTTGATTACAAACAGCACTATCACTCCGCCAATCATGATTGTTCACGGAAGTAAGGATGGATTGGTAGACTATAATGAAGGTCTAAGCTTCTATCAATATACAACAGAACTAGGTAAGAAGTGTCTATTCATCACTATACCATGGGCGGGTCATGCGTTTGATTTCCTATTCCAGAGTTATGGTGGACAGATTTCAACGTACTATATTGAAAGATTTGTGGCATTGGAACTCGGAGGTGGATGAAGATTGGAGAACTTAGCATTCTTGAAGTCCAAGACATTTTCCAGGTACTATAGTATCACAACAGGTGCAATACTCAGTCTAAGCATCGTTTTCGGTTTCCTTGGTATTCTTCGAAATCTGCTAATTCAAAGCATCTCTGGATTCCTAGTTGTTTTTGGCGTAGTATTATTGGTTGGACAAATTTTACTGGTCTTGAATTTTGTTAATAGAAGTAACAAGAATGGGTGGTATCTAATTCGACTTGCCTACGTTACAATGTTTGTGATGATGTTGGGGATGCTGTCAATAACTGGTGGGCAACTCATTGCTTCATTCTACATTCTTGGTGGAAACTCACTCCAAGCCAATGTCTTATTCTCATCAATAGGTATGACCAGTTTAGCGTGTTTTGGCATCTGCCTCTCTGGAATATGTTATCACACTCATTCCATTGAAGATGTTTGGATGTGAAAAATAACTCTGTATCGTACTTACTGTCGCTGTTTCCAATATTCTTCTTTAGAGATCAGAGGTTGGCTTATGACTTGACTAATCTCTGGTGATACTTTTCCATTTGTTGCAAATTGATATCCAGCCTCTTTCGCAGCATTCATGATTTCTTCAGCCTTGTCAGGCATATCCCTCATCATTCGCGCATGGGGACGAAGCAACGAACCTGCAAATTCAACACTGGAAGTTTCAGCCAGTTCTTCTACGATGAGGAGTGTTCGATTAAAATTCTCAAGTTCCCACCAACCACCCGTTGAAACCAAAAAGAATTTGGAAAGATTAACGTCGTCACGCATCTTAGCTCTAGTGCGACCATCGCGCAATACAAGAGCAGGTTGCAAAAGAGGCACAATTCTGTTAAGAAAGTCCTGCATCACTCCGGGTAAAGGAACATAGACAGGTGTAGCAATCACCAATACATCAGCCGCTCGCAGTGATTCATAGATATCCGTCATATCATCCTTGTAGAAGCATTCACCCGGTGTTTGTAGCCAGCATTTCAATTCGCCAAGGCAAGGTCGGATTTTCATTTTTTGTAAGTGGAATAACTCTACCGAACCACCACCCTTCTTCAGACCTTCCAAGAAGGGATCAAGGATTTTATGAGTTGCTCCCTTCTCCATTCGTGGGCTTCCATTTACTGCAACTACTTTCACTTTTAATCTGCCTCTGTGTCAACTCAGAGGTGTTTCTGCATCTTAAGGATATTGACCGTATCTCTGAAAATTGTGATGATGCAAACTCATCTCTCTCAATTATTCATACCTAAGGGCATCAACTGGTTTTAGTTTGGATGCACGCCATGCAGGGTAGAGCCCAAAGATAACCGCAACTCCAACACCGAACACAATTGCAAACGTAAGCAGATCCAGTGAGAATATCGGAGTTATATCTGGGATGCTAGAGGGACCTCCACCTCCAGCAGGAATCATACCTGAAGAACCCAAACTTCCTACAACACTCCCGATGAGATTTCCCATAAATATTCCAGCAACAATACCAAAGATACCACCTAGAAATCCAATCATCATTGCCTCACTGAGAAAGATACCCAGTACAGTTCTACCATGCATTCCCATGCCCTTCAATATCCCTATCTCACGGGTACGTTCAATCAATGATACTATCATGATATTCATAATTCCCACGCCAGCTACAATCAGTGAGATGCCTGCAATACCTGCTAGAAAGATATTCAGGATTCCAAGCATGTCCTCCATCATACCCAGCAGTGCAGCAGGTTGTGTTACTGTAACCAGTCCTTCGAACAAATCTTCAATTTCTTCTATTAACGCATCAATTTCGTCCTGATCTTCAGTATCCATCTTAACGGTAATAGAGGCTATTTCATCTGTATCAAAGAACTGGACAGCCCAATCGATAGGAATATAGAAACCCATGTCAGAGGGGCCAAATCCAAATCCACCAATCTCTTCCAATATTGCTACGACAGTTCCAGTATAGTTTGTCTGCACAATACTACCGTTCACACGACCGGTCCAAACAATTGAAACTTCATCTCCAACTTCAGCAATAATAGTTCCATTATCCCAGGGGTTAGCTATCAAAGAGCCAATGATTACGTCGGTATCAGTAGGGGATTCTAGAATACTACCAAACTCAGCGATGAACGTAGAGTACATTATCGGATACGCTGTGAAATTAATACCTGATAGTGATGCTGGAACTACATTACCACTGAAGTTAGCCTGAATCGTTTTCGTCATGGTGGCAACAGTTGATTCAACATGCTCAATAGAATTGATTGCATCGGTGTCATTGAGTAAAAGTGAGAAATCAGAATCACCACTACCTCCACCTAGCATATCAAAAATCCCACCACCTGAACTCACAGTGAGTGTATCGGATCCAAACCCTTCTTCAAACTGGTCGGTCATAGTGACTTGTAGACCTGCTGTGAAGGATAAGAGCGCAACAATGGCAGCAATACCAATGGCTACACCGAGGGTGGTAAGCCCAGCACGCATCTTGCGAAGTCGGATTGCGCTAAATGAATAACCTAGTACATCACCGCTCCGCATTTAGTAGTTCACCTCATCCGATTCAATCTGTCCATCCCTCAAACGGATAGTCCTTCTAGCTTGGCTACCAATCTCAAGATCATGAGTTACTATAATCAGCGTTATTCCCTGTTCCCTGTTAAGCTTCTTCGCAAATTCCATAATCTCAAGCCCGGTCTTGGTGTCCAAATTACCGGTGGGTTCGTCCATAATTATGAAGGCGGGATTATTTACAAGAGCTCTAGCCACAGCAACACGCTGTCTCTCGCCACCAGAGAGTTCTGATGGTTTGTGGTGGATTCTATCCCCAAGTCCTACAATCTTGAGCATTACTTCTGCTTTGGATCTCCGTAGTTTCTTTCGTACTCCTGCAATAGAAAGAGGTAGCTCAACGTTACCTATCGCATCGAGTCGTGAAATTAGATTGAATGTTTGATAAACAAAACCAACAGATTGTCGCAGATCTGCTAGCTGATTATCAGTAAGGGTTGAAATATCAGTTCCATTGACTAACACTGTGCCAGAGGTAGGACGGTCGAGAGCTCCAATCATGTTGAGGAGTGTTGACTTCCCTGATCCACTAGGACCAATAACCGCAATAAAATCTCCCTTATTCACACTTAGACTCACACCACGAAGTGCTGCGACAGGGACCTCTCCCATCATGTAGAGTTTTGTCAAGTTTTTAATTTCGATAACTTTCGGTATGAAATCCTCTGGCTCCATTTTATATTCAAGCGTGGCGGTCAATGGTTATTCCTCTTACTGCAATATTATTTACCAGATTCTTTTACTTTAACTTTTAACTTTGGTTAAATGTACGTAGGTTCGACTCGCGGATAGTGATTCATTCACCCACACCATAAGAAGAATACAGTTAATGTGAACTGTCTTTCAATCGATAATCTGATTCATGATATTTTCCAAAGAGTCGTCAATCAATGAGATCTCATCTTGTCCGAATTGTTTTTGTACTCAGTATCAGATGTATATATGCATATTATCAGAGAGAAGTTAGGATAGTAGGACCTTGACACAAGCCATTGAGACTGTGAATCTCACAAAGATTTTCAATAGCAAACTTATTGCTGTAAATAACTTGAATCTGGAAGTTGAAGAGGGTTCGATTTTTGGTTTTCTTGGACCAAATGGAGCTGGAAAAACAACTACGATTCGAATTCTGCTGGGATTACTATATCCTACAGGAGGAGAGGTTACAGTATTTGGAGAAAAAATGGCTCCTAACTCAGCGAGTTTGCGAAAGAGGATTGGTTATCTCCCAACAAGTCCCAAGTTTCCGCCCAAAATGACACCGATAACATACCTGAACTATGTTGGAAAGCTATTCGGCTTGACAAAGGCAGAAAGGACATCTAGGCTCTCTTCTCTCATAAGATCGGTCGACTTACTACATAGTGCATCTCACGAAATAAAGGGATTTTCAACAGGGATGGTCACGCGTCTCGGTCTTGCAGCGGCTTTGTTGAACGAACCTGAATTGCTTATTTTGGATGAACCCACTTTAGGTCTAGATCCAGTAGGGAGAAAATCAACACTTGATTTACTCGAGAAACTAAATAGCAAGAAAACAATACTTGTTTCATCCCATATCTTGAGTGATATCGAAAGGATTTGTACACATATCGGAATAATAAATGAGGGAAAACTCATCTACTCGGGAACTATCAAAGAGATGAAGCAACATATCAAAAAGAGCAGCCTCCAATTAGAGCTTGATGGTGATGTAACAGCCTTCTGTGATAGATTGAGGTCCGTTGAGGATATCGTCGACTTTGAGAGAAGAGGTGATTTTACCGTTGAACTCAGCTTCGCCCCGGAAGTGCCAATTTTGAGGATTGTACAAAATGTACTAAGCATTGTTTCCAATGAGGGATTAGACTTGATATCAATAAACTCCTCAAGCGACAGCATTGAGGATGCATTCCTAACACTACTTGAGGAGGAAGAGTCACGTGGCTTTCTTAGAGCAGTTGAACCTTAAAGAAAGAGTAATGCCCTTTTTAGCTATTGTAGAAGCTGATTTAGGGAATCTTTTCAAGACTAGAATAACCTACGGATGGTTGATTGTGGGGGTATTTCTTCAGGTGATAAGAGTTCTATCTGCGCCTCCAATTTTTGGCACCTCATTAATCATTGTTCAAGGACTCTCTGATTTTATCTTCATTTGGAGCATGTTGATAATAGGCATTACTGCCAGTGCAGTATCTTCCGAAACTGGAGAACTCGCGGACTCGATAATGAGCAAGTCAGTTAAGCGATACGACTACATTCTTGCAAAGTTCTCATCACGTGTGACATATGTAATGACCATATACGGAGCAATCACTGTAGTCCTGGTTGTAATAGCTCTTAGAATGATGGATAATAATCACGAGGTCCATGAATTAATTGTGACAATCCTCTTCGTTGCTCTAGCATTAATCATGCTGACAGTTATTGGAGTGACTTTGAGTACATTAGTTTCAAACTCCGTTATTTCCATAATTTCGCTGCTTATCTTGTGGTACGCAATGCTGTTTCTCTTTCCAATACTGGATTTGGGATTTCTGGCTCCTAGCGATTTGATGATTCAACTGCAAGATGTCATTCAGGGTGTATGGAGTGGTGAAGAATGGAAGACCTCTGCAGTTTATTCCAGCATTATAATAATCTCAATTGCTCTTTCTGCAGTATACTTCAATATGAAAGATCTCTGAGTTCGTACTTTTCTCAATAATTCATACTTGATAGATTTACTTCTTCGTCTTTGAATAATCTAGCAAATTCTACGGGTAACTATTGACTCCCGACACAATTGCTTGACACAATGTTGAGTATAGATCCGCACTTAGACCAGTGTATCGCTCTTGATCCTCTCCACTGAATGCCAGATCATTCCAAGAACCCATTCCACCAAAGACCCAACTCGCAAATACTCCTTGTATGAGTTGATGTGTTTCCTTTGGATAGACACCTGCTGGTAAAAACTCATCTGATTGCGGTGGTTCAAATTCGTTCAGAGTTGATAGAGCATTGGTAAAATTGTCAACCCAATTCTTAGTATAATCAAATTTCCCCGTGAATTCAATAAGTTCGTGAAGCACATTACTTAATTTTTCTCTAGACTTGCTCACTGAAAATGACGGGTCATCAATATGTGTCATATCACGGTTAAAACGAAGATAGTGGGTCTTCCTTCTGTCAATTCCAATATCATCTGATGGGCTCCACTCACTGAGATAGAGATCACTTGTGGAATCAAACTGGACTTCAATGAACCAGTGACTCCCTCCACCTACAAAAGTAGTACTGATGTGATCAGGCAAATCAATTTGCTCGGATGTTTTAAAGAACAACTTGAGTTTCTTTGCATCCTGATCTTTGAGATATTTGAACCACTTGTTGGCATCAGATGCTAGAACCTTTGAAGACCCTGTAATACCTTCGATAGGGGGTTCTACAAAATCAAGGCTGTAGCAATTGTCAGTGACTAATCTATCAATATTAAAATCATTGACGCGGTCTTGTAAGAAGAGATTCCCATAGGTGACTAGAGCAACAATCATTGCTAATCTCTGTGACATAGACTCATCTCTCAAAATCCTGATCGTGATTGGTTCAGCATGGCACCTTATGTAATATTGGAAAACCTGCAACTATCGAATTTCAAGAGATAGTGCAGAGATTACTTCCTTCTGTTCAGATGAGAGTGAAATCTGCATCGCTCCAGCATTCTGTTCAGCTTGATACGTTTTGGTAGCACCTGGTATTGCGATGACAGTATCACCATGAAATGTAGTTGTCCAGCTCAGAGTGATTTGAGCCACAGTAGCTTCATGTTCTACAGCAATTGCTTCGAGTGAATCAACCAGCGTCCGAGTTTTCTTTAGATTACCACGAAGTCTATTTCTTCTCATTCGAGGCATGACATCAAGAAGTTCAGGATTACTATGGAGTTTTCCTGTTAGCACCCCTTGACCCAACGGAGTGTAAGCCATAATGGTAACTCCCAATTCCTTAGCGGTTTCTAATATTCCATTGAATTCAATTCCCCTTTTTACAAGAGAGAACTGAACCTGATTTGCAGCGAGAGGAATACCTCGGTCTGCGAGTGCTTCGTGAGCCTTGACCATTCGATCCTTCGAGAAATTACTCACACCTACTGCACGAATCTTTCCTGCTTCAACTAAATCAGCCATCTCATTCATTTGAGTGTCTATTGATGAAACAGAGCGAGGCATATGAACCAGATAGAGGTCAATTGGATAAGGAGCGAGACGCTCTGTGCTTTTTGCTGAAGATTTTCGTAATGACTTTGCTCTCTTTAACAATGGAAACCATTTGGTTGTAATGACTACGTCGCCCGGAGATATCCCTGCATTCTGCAAACCACGTGCTACAGCTCGTTCGGAATATCCAAAACCATAGATCTCAGCAGTATCAATCAAATTCATCCCTGAGTCAAGTGCAACCTTCACTACCTCATCTTGAGTTTCTGGTTCAACTGGACCCAACATGAATTTGAAGAATCCCATTCCACCAGCAAATTCCATAGCACCTAGACCGATTGGAGTAACTTCAATATCGGTCTTCCCTAAGGAACGTTTTACTATCTCTTGCATTTTCAATCAATGTGTTTTTTCAGTTGAGGCTTTTAACTGCTCATATGTGTCCCCTCCTTCAGAGAAGGGACATACCTTGATGCAGACTGAACAACCGTAGAATTGTGCAAAGTATTCGAAACATGAGTTCTGATCAACGCGTGAAATACGTCCAGTATCATGAACAATCACTTCTTCAAGAATTGCTTGCGCTGGACATTGTTCTATGCATATTCTGCAGTTCGTACAATAATCATCAATCCAATCATGCTCATTGGAATCTGCAAATGATAGATTTTGAATGCTAGTATAGACCGCAGCTAATCTTACTCTGGGGCCAAATTCGGGAGTAATTAGAAGACCGTGTTTTCCAACCCAGCCGATCCCAGCTCTCTGGGCTAGCGGAGGGAATAGAACCAATCCCCCAAGAGGATGATCTGCTTGAGCACCAAAACCATTCTCACGTAGAAACTTTGCAATCTTGTTTGCTGCAATACCTAGCGTATCATAGGTTTCAAAAACCATATTCATGGTTTCTTGGCTTGGAGCCATATCGATTTTTTCTTGACTCATTTCCATAGCAAGGATGATGGCATTATCGTAAATCACACCCATATGTTGAAAGATTAGGTCTCTTGGCAATTTAACAAATTCCAGTGGACCAACACCATGAACTTGAGCAAACTCCCTGAGCGTAGACAAGAAATCGATAGAAGCGTTAGCAGCTGGACCTATCGGGTTTTCAGCAATCGAATCCACTGACAGATTGATGTTCTTCATAATAGATAGCATGCGACGAATGGGAAAGGAGCTCTGCATCTCGATGTCATTTCTTTCTTTCATTAATTTTAGCATCTCAAGTTGAATCTCAAATCGTGTTGGGGCATTTTCAGTAGGATGAATGACATTAGGAAGTTGACTCATGGACCTTTGATGTTCCAGCAATTTTTGAATACGGGGTACGCCAATCTTCGTTAGTATTGCCATTGTAAGTTTTGACTTAACTCCCATTCCAGTACTACTCCTATTTCTTATCCAAAACAAGGATTTTGGGTAGTTTGAGTAAGATTCCCATGTTACGGCCTGATGTGCCGCCTTTGTACCGAAGCTTTCTCTTACCAAAGCGATTTTTCGTAATCATCATTTTCATCGTAGAGTACTCACCGTTTGTGAAATACATAAAATCCTCAGGGTCTGCAATGATCTCCAAGTCGTACTTTTCCAAAATACCCATGTTGAAACTATAGTTACCACCGTTAGCGATCAAGTTCATCCATAGAATAAAATCCTCTTCCACATGGAGACCCATGTTTATCCTAGCTTCGAATTCATCTAGAGTCTTAGTGTTCTTGGGATTCTTACGTTTGTCCGCGATGACATCTTCAATAACGGCCTTGAAAGTCAAAAATAGGGTTTCTTGTGCTGCATCATCCATTGCGATTCACTCTCGTGTTTAGTAGAACTCGGTATCAATTTGACTGGCAGTCCGAACAAGTTCTTTGGCTGCGTCGGTAGCTTTGAGAACCTTAGCCATATCTCCCTGTATTCGCGATTTTCCGCTGAGAAGACCACGTATTGGATCTAGTTCACCTTTAACAATCTGGACCCAAGTATCGTGAGTCGCTTCATAGGTGTATTCCACTGCAATCTTATCAGGACTGCTCGGATTTTCACCCGGTGGTACTACTTCGAATTCGTCTTCTCCAGCAATTAGTTTTACACCAGTGCACTTCCCATGAGTGAGGCCGATGAAGCCCATAAGATCATGGTCTAAATTGCCGCTAGCTCGAACAATGAAGATGAAGTCACCTGTCCACCATGATGCGGCTTTGGCATACTCCTCGTTTTTGTTGAGTGCGGTTTCGTATAGATTCAACCAATCTTCAGACATGAATTTCGGCATCGAATTTTCCAACTTGGATTCTCTATTGTTTCGTCAACTTTAAAGAATTCGGTTCTTGTTTTGGGAGCTTCACCCACCCACCACAAGTGGGAAAATCGATATTTCATCTCCAGAATTCAGTACAGTATCCATTCCCTCTAGGAATTTTATCTCTCGACCGTTTAGTAAGATTGTGATGTCAGAATTGATTTGACCTTTCTCGTCAAGCATATGCTTCTTAATTTTCGAATCCCGATAGAGCTCTTCTAGAAGGTGTGAAATTGTTGCACCTTCATCTAAATCAAACTCGATCTTCATTTTCTTGCCTGTGAGGTCGCGAAGTTGCGCGAAAAATTTCACCGATACATTCATTCTGTAATCTCAAAGCCTTAAACAAACAGCACGCTTATAAAATCCAAATAAAACAATCTTTGGATATCACTGAGGTTTCAGTTATGATATACGGTTACATGGGTAAGATCCTTCGAGTTAATCTGACAACCTCCACTATAACTGAAGAATTCCCAGATGAGGAAACAATACGAATGTATCTCGGTGGAGCAGGATTAGCGACCAAAATCCTCTTTGATGAAACCGAGAAAGGGATTGATCCCCTCGGACCAGAGAATCTACTTATTTTCATGACTGGACCACTTACTGGAACACGCTCTCCGAGTACAGGTCGATACAGTGTCGTAACCAAATCACCACTTACGAATGGATGGGGTCAAGCAAATTCAGCTGGTTTCTGGGGAAGAGATTTCAAACGATCAGGATTTGACGGAGTGATATTCGAGGGCATTGCGCCCAAACCCGTTTACCTTCTTACAGAAGATGGAAAGGCAGAATTAGTGGATGCTGAAGAAATCTGGGGAAAGAACACTTCTGAAACCACGAGATTACTAAAGGAAAAACATGGAAAGAAATTCAATGTAACATGCATTGGTATTGCTGGAGAGAACCTAGTCAAGTATGCTGCAATCATGAATGACTGTGATGAGGAGAATTGGGGTAGAGCTGCTGGTCGCTGTGGAGTTGGTGCAGTCATGGGGTCAAAGAACCTTAAGGCGATTGCATCGCGGGGGACCTTGACTATTCCTATTGCAGATGAAGAGGCGTACAGGAAAGAAGCCAAGCAGCGATTTGATTGGGTCAATCAAAGCATTTTGAAAATGACCCTAGAGGTTTATGGTACTGCAACAATGGTTGACTTGGTCAGTGTCAAGGGAGGCATTCCGACAAGGAACTGGCAGACAGGAGTTTTCGAGAACGCAGAGAAAATCAATGGAACTACAATCAATGACACCATACTCGTGAAAAGAAAACCATGTTTTGCATGCCCCATCCATTGTGGTAGAATTGCTGAGATCAAGTCAGGCCCGTTCAAGAGCAGAGGAGAAGGGCCAGAATATGAGACCCTGTGTTCCTTTGGGACAATGTGCGGTGTGGATAATCTTGAAGCCATCACTCTTGCACACTTCCTCTGTAACGAATATGGTATTGATACTATTTCTGCAGGAAGTACTGTTGGTTTTGCAATGGAGTGTTATCAACGAGGAATCCTGAAGAGTGAAGATGTTGATGGCATGGACTTTTCCTGGGGCAATGCACAACTTATTGTCGACATCGTTCACAAGATTGGCAAGCGTGAAGGTATAGGAGACCTTCTTGCTGAAGGTACTATGAGAATGGCGGAAAAACTCGGACAGGGTTCTGAGAGGTTTGCGATGCATGTTAAGGGCCTTGAGCTTCCTGGGTATGATAGTCGTGCTGCCAAGATAACAGGACTTGCATATGCTGTTGCTAACCGTGGTGGAGACCATATTACAGCGTATATCGAAGGACCCGCATTTCTCAATATGCCATTTATGATCGTTGAAGATGCGGATATTGGAGACCCATTGAAGGAGATTCCAGAAACATCATTGGTCGTCAAGAATTTCGAGGATGCATTTGGAATCTTTGATGCTATTGGAGGCTGCAAGTTCATGGGCATGGTCCTCACAGCCGAGGATTGGGCTGGTTTGATGTCCACTCTGATGGGGTACGAATATACTGCTGATGACTTCAGGAAGACAGGAGAGCGAATCTACAATCTCGAACGTGCCTATATTATTAGAGAAGGATTTACGCGAGCAGATGACACACTTCCACCAAGATTGTTAGAAGATCCGATGCCCGAAGGACCTGCCGAAGGTCATGTTGTTAACTTGGATGTTCTTCTGGATGCGTACTATGAATACCGAGGTTGGGATGAACATGGTAGACCAACTAAGGAGAAGCTAGAAGAACTCGACTTAGGATGGTTAATTGATACTGTACATACAGATTCGTATGTAGCCGAACACGTATCTAAGAAACTGACTCTGCAGTCTGCTGTAGTCAAAAAGAAAGAAACGGTGAAGTCCAAAGATGCTCTTGGTGAGAGACCCTGGCTTGATAGTTACCAGATTGGTCCATTCAAATTGGAGCATTCGATGGCCCCCTATCCAGAAATGAATGTATACAAGTTCCTTGAGGATACTGCGGGTAAGTTCCCAGATATTGTTGCATGCGAATACTCTGGAGAGGAAATCAAATATCCCGAATTAAAAGACAAGGTCGATAGGCTCGCGTCTGCACTGGTTGCACTTGGAGTAAAGAAAGGTGATACAGTAGCAACTGTGCTTCCATCATGTCCTGAGTTCATCATTGCAGATTATGCAGCAATGAAGATAGGGGCGATTCATGTACCATTGAGTATCCTTCACAAATCAGATGATTTGCAATATGAACTCAATGAGAGCAAAGCCAAGGTTGTTCTCTGCTCCTATAGACGAATCGAACGGGTCAATCAAGTGATATCCAAAACAAAATTGAAAACGATCATCTATGCTCCAACCAAACTGTTTCCAGATTATGAATATCCAGATATGGAACAAATCCCAGAAGAAAATTACCATCTTATGAGAGACCTGATTGAGAAGCATGAACCACACACTGAAACCATTGCACTCAATCCAAAGGAAGACATTGCCCTTCTACCCTTTACAGGCGGTACCACAGGTCAGCCCAAGGGGACAATGCTTACTCACTACAATATAACGTCCAATGTCAGACAATCAATCCACTGGATGATGGAGCCGTTAAAGGAAGGGATCATAGGAAAAAGTTCAGCAGTTATTTGCGTACCAATCTTTCATGCATACGGACATTGGGCGGTTCATGCATGCATCTCGTGGGGAATCAAGATTCATCTGATGGACTCCCGAGACCTCACTAAGATAGTGGAAACCATAAACCAGCATCGTCCGTTCATGGTGTTTGGTGTACCGACACACTACTCCCTATTCTCTCAGATGGACCTCGTGAAAGCCCAGATATTCTATTTCTCAGGTGCTGCTGCACTTCCTGAGGACCTTGCTGTAGAATTCGAGAAAAAATCAGGTGTACCAATGGGAGAAGGGTACGGAGCCACAGAAACCTCTGGGGTTGCTACCATCAACATTTCAGCACTCTCAAAGGTAACTGGCTACATGGCGGAAACAAAACGGGGTGTTGGTATTCCCATCCCTGATACCGAGATAAAAATTGTTGACCCTGATACTGGACAGGAACTTCCCATCGGAGGACGAGGTGAGATTTGGATTCGTGGTCCTCAGACTATGCTTGGATATTATCCGACACCTGGAAGCGGGTTGAAGGACGGCTGGTTACCAATGGGGGATATTGTTGAGATTGACAGTGATGGTTACTTCAAAGTAGTTGACAGGATAAAGGACATGATCAATGTTTCAGGAAACAAGGTATACAGCAGAGTAATTGACGATATCCTTCACGAACACGATGCAGTCGAGATTGCAGGTGTGATAGGCATCCCAGATCCAGATAGACCAGGCAGTGAGAGGGTCAAGGCATTTGTTCAATTGAAACACGAGTACAAAGGTAAGGTCTCAGAGCAGGACATCATCAATTTCCTCAAGGACAAAGTGAAACCATACGCAGTACCAAAGTGGGTAGAATTCAGAGATGAACTTCCACTGACTATCGTGATGAAGATCTTCAAGAAGAAACTCAGAGAAGAAGAACTCGTAAAAATGGGGTGAGGAAGGGGAAAATCCCCTCCCTCCAGATTCAGCATCCCGATGTGATATAGACAAGGTGATTTACTGTTCCAGGTGTTGGGTCATTACACACATATCCGAATCCATCCGCATGATCGTTTATCGGATCATCAAGCTGAGGTTGAAACGGATTCGTAGATTTAGTTGCGTAGAACACAGCAGACACCTTATTGCTACTTTCAGTTTCTAGACAAGTTCTGAACCATGCATTCACTATCGTGAGGCTTGGATTAGTAAAGTAACCTGTCAGATACATTCCAAATCCCGTACCTGTTTTTGCAGAATTCTTACTTGTTGTCGCAAAAGAACAAACTTGATGAATTCCTTGAAGGGCAGGCCCCCATCTCTCAAAAACATTGTTTCCGAACTTATCTTCCCAGGCTAATGGTTTGCATGCATCAATCGCGAGAGTATCTAGATCACCATCACCTAGTCTCAGTTCAGTAAAATTCAGAAAATGTTGATCGTGTTGGTACGCCGAGAAACTAATACTATTGGGACCTCCATGACTATGCAGGTATGCAATGTCTACCGCATCTATCCATTGTGTATCTGTCCCACCAAAAGATGCATCTTTGAAATCTTTTTCCCACGCGGAAAATTCGCCCCAATTGAACTCTTGACTATAATTGCCTATAGTTCCCATCCAATTGTAAAATCCTTCAGTATTTTCCTCATTATTATACAAAGGACTGCTTAGATGAGATAAGCCAATCCATTCGACTCCGACTTCTCTGACGTTATCATCATATGCTCCTGTAGGTGGACTATATGTTATTTTTCTAGTGCTAGGCATTCCACTGCTTGCAGAAATGACAGGGAATAACATGAAAGCTGAAAATAGCATGATTAGAAGGGGCAATACGCTACTACCCTTCCTCTTCACTATTACGAAAGAGATGGCTAGAACAAAAACAGCACCTATGGCACCCAGTAAAACAGGATTGAAGCCACTATTGATAGGCGGGTACTCGACAGTTACAGCGATAGTATCACTATCCCTTCTGCCCTCCGAATCCCAAACTACCACCGTAACCGCATGTGGTACAACTACGTCTATCTTCAAAGGTTCTGAGAGCGTTGAAATGGAGAATGTACTTGCAGTGCTCAGGACACCATCATAATCGGAGTGCCATTCATAGATATAGGGGGGAGTCCCGAATTCAACTTCGCAATCAAAAGTAATGGATTGTCCAGGTGAAACTGTTATGCTATGACTGGGTATGGGGCTCACAATATCGACACGAGGTTTGTAATCGGTAGCATCGAAATCTTCTTCGTAATAAACATCATTACCTTCATCATCAGTTTCGATACGGGATATCTCGTAAACAGGAAATAGAAAATTATTACCATCACCTTCAACAGTGGTATATACAAGTCGATGTTCTAACACGCTACTTGCAGGGATTTGATAAACATCCAGAATAGATTCGTATTCTATGAGAGTCGCAGTAGTATGTACATCAGGTTTGATATCTCTCCACTTCCAATCAAATCCTATTATTTCGCCTCCTTCACCCATCATGACTGATACTTGTGCTGACTCTCCTGTAATAGGAAATTCACCAATAGTAAATTCATAATTCACATGGTACTGAAGAATCTTTGAAAGGGATTCTCCTGAATCTATGTTGTATGCTATTGCAGAAGTGTTTCCAATATTTGTATGGAATGCATTTGCAGGAAACAGTCCATTTTCAGCTAACCACTCATCCGCAAGTACACTGCACTCACCTGGAGTAGTTGCACCTACTCCCAGAGAAATATTCCAGAGTTTATCGTAGTTTGCAAACCAGATAGATCCATCTGTTGAATCAACCTCGAGATAGCTGTTACTCCAGTTTGCTACATAGATTCCTTCTACTTCTTCTGCTAATACATCATAAATGCCAAAGAGTGAAGATGCTAGACTCTGAGCGTAAGACGCATTCACAGTAGGAATAGTCATCTCGTAAATTGGCATCTCGGTCTGTGACAGAACGAAGTCAAGTGGTTCACGAGTCACGGCGTTTGATGGTGCTGCAGCTTCATCTGTAGCTGAAACTACCAGCAATAATATCATTATTAGTAGAATAGCATCCCTTCTCAAATGTTCAATCTCCCTTGATTGTCACGCGTTATCCTTTCCTTTTACAAGAATAGGAGGTTTCCACAATTATAATCGTAACCTAAAAGTCTCACTAATGTATTTTCTACGGAGCTGCCGCTACTTTCCTCTAGATGGTGCAAGAAGGGGAAGTGCCCCTTCTTACTGATTAACAACTCGATGTGATATAGACGTACCAATCGAAAGTTCCAGGTACAGGATCTGAACAAACATAACCAAACCCTTTAGCGTGATCATTTATCGGGTCATCCAGTTGAGGTTGGAAAGGATTAGATGAATTTGTAGCGTAGAACATAGCGACCTTTTTATCAGAACCGTCAGTTTCGATAGCAGCTCGGAACCATGCATCCAATATCGTGAGGGGTGGAAGTGGATATATACCGGTCATGTAAGAGGCGAATTTTTGACCCGTGAATTGAGAATTTGCAGTTGTTGTTGCAAAACCACAGACTTGATGTACCCCCTGAAGGATAGGACCCCACCTCTCGAAAATATTCTTGCCGTTTTTACCTTCCCAAGCTAGTACACTGCATGAATCAAGTGCAAGAGTTTCTAAATCACCGTCACCCAATCTCATCTTATAGAACTGTATCCAGTTACTATCATGTTGTGAAGAGAAAGAAACGCTGTTCGGACCGCCATGACCTTGATAATACACAAAGTCTACCGCGTCTATCCATTCAGTGTCGTTTCCACCAAACGGTGCAGCTTTGAAGTCTGTTTCCCAAGCGCTGTATTCTCCCCAATTGAATTCTTGGCTGTATCCACCGGTACTACCCATATGGTTGTAAAAACCTTCACAATTTACCTCAGTATTCCACAAGAAATCCTTGTACGTTAACCCGACCCATTCTATTCCAACTTCTTTGATACCATCGTCATAAGCACCACTTGGAGCGCTGGGTTTGAATTCAGGTAAGTTTTCGATTTCATTGCTAGCTGAAGCGATAGGAAGGAACATGAATGCTGAAACTAGCATTAATAGAAACGGCAACACGAGTACACCCCTCTTCTTTGCCACTACGAGAAATGAGGCTAGAAGAACAATAGCACCTAAGGCAACTAGAATTACACCAATATCTATGGTGATAGGTGGGTTCGCATCGATGGTGACAGCGATAACATCCCTACACAATCTATTCTCTGAATCTAGAACTCCAACCGAAATCGCATGAGGCACGTTTACATTTTCCTTAACGACTTCAGAGAGCGTTGAAATGGAGAATGTACTAGCAGTACTCAAAACTCCATCAAAATCTGAGCTCCATAGGTATTGGTAAGGGGGAGTTCCGAGACCTACGATGCAATCAAAAGTAATGGATTCTCCAGACTTAACTGTAATGCTACTTGAGGGGTTCACAATTTCGACCTGTGGTTTGTAATCTGTCGCATCGATCTTCAGAATGAAATGGACATTGTTTCCTATATCATCAGTATCAGCAAGTGTTATCTCGTAAACAGGATAGAGAATATCGTTATTCGGATCAGTTTCACCAGTATCATACACTAGCCTATGTTCTACAACACTACTTGAAGTGATTTCATACTCAGTCAGTATTGACTCGAATTCTATTAGCAAGGCGGTTGTATATACATTGGACTTGATGTTTCTCCATTTCCAATCGAAACCAACAATATTTTCGCTAGGACCAACCATGGCCCCGCTTTCACCAATCATGATAGTAATCTGTGCGGCCTCTTCGGCAATTGGAATATCAACATCAGGAATAACAAAATCATAGTTGAAATTGTAATGCAGAATCTTGGAATGCATCACTTCGGTTTCAAGATTGAATATTGTCGCATTTGCGGTTCCAATATTTGCAAAGGCTCCATTCGCAGATATCAATCCATTCTCATCTAACCAAGCATCAGCAATCGCACGACTCTCAGTTGCATTTGGTATTTCGTCACCTAAGGAAATATTCCAGATTCGGTCATAATCTGCAAACCAGATAGATCCATCCATTGAGTCAACTTCTAGATAGCTGTTTCCCCAGTTCACTACATAGATTCCTTCTACTTCCTCAGCTAACACATCATGTATACCAAAGAGTGAAGATGCTAGACTCTGAACATATGTCGCATTTACAGCAGGAGTTGTCAACTCGTAAATTGGCATCAAAGTGTCCGACAAAACGAAATTAAACGGTTCACGAGTTACTCCACTTGATGGTGCTGCAGCTTCATCTGTAGCTGAAACTACCACCAATAATATCATGATAAGTAATATAGCATCCTTCCTCAAATAGTCAACCTCCCTAGGCTGTCACGCGATAACATCTCCTCTCGCAAGAAAGGAGATTTTTCTTATAGCAACTGTAACCTAAAAGTCTCTCTAGTCTTGGTTTTATTCAATCAGATTATTGAAAGATGGTCAAGTGGATAAATTAGCTTCACTGAGTGTTTCCAACTCATGGATAGATGTCAAAGTTTCAAAATGAAACCAAAAAAACGAAATTATTTTGAATATCGAACTAAATTCAGGAAAAAATATTAATTTCTGTAAATTTAGTTTTTTTAGATATATAAGGAATATTTAAATATTAAATCTCTTAGATTTCAACTGTAATTTCTCCTATCAATGTGGTGAACAAATGAGTAAAAACTGTTGGGAAATAATGAAATGTGGAAGAGAACCCGGTGGAGCAAAAGCTGAGGTGTTAGGTGTCTGTATTGCGACAACTGATTCCAAGGTCAACGGACAAAACAACGGGACCAACGGAGGAAGAATCTGTTGGGCTGTTGCAGGGACCCTATGCGGAGGGACAGTACAAGGTGAGTTTGCTGCAAAGATGGACAACTGTATCAAATGCGACTTTTATCACCAAGTTTCTAGTGAAGAAAGTAATTTTGTGATGTATCCTGATTCTCTACCAAGATCTGATTGTTGGGAGTTTATGCAGTGTGGCAGAGAACCAGGGGGTGCCAAAGCTGGCGATTTGGGAGTTTGTCCTGCAGCCACTGATTCAAGTTTGAATGGTTTGAACAAGGGACACAACGGAGGTAGAATCTGCTGGGCAATTGCTGGAACGCTTTGCGGTGGGAAGATCCAAGGGCAGTTCGCCACTAAGTTTGTTAACTGTGTGACTTGTGCTTTCTATAACAAGGTTCTCAATGAAGAAACAGATTTCATAATGCATCCTAGTGCATAACTAAAGAAATAAGGTGAAAACAATGAGTAAAATCAAAAAGATAACTACAATCCTGAGAAGACTCGAAGCGGATAGTGAAGTCGATAGTAGCGCGTTGGTGAGTGAAAGAGGTCAGCTAATGGCAGCTGCTATGCATAAGGACATTGATGAAAAGGCTGTTTCAGCCATGGCAGCCGCACTTGTATCAATTGGACAACGTGTTGGGTTGGTGCTTGAATCAGGAAATCCAAGAACCATCGTGCTTGAAGGTAGTAGCAAGACGGTTATAGTTCGTAAACTATCTAAAGCCTATTTAATTGCCACAGCTCCCAAGGATATCAGAATAGGAATCGTGGACTTTGAGATGGATAAAGCTGTGACTGACATTGAAAACGTTCTGTAAGAATATGAACTTCGGATATCTTAACTTTTGATTAGTGCAAGAAGGGGGAAATCCCCCCTTCCTGTTTGTTAGCAACTCGTTGTTATGTAGACGTAATTACCAAAGCTTCCAGGTGTTGGGTCAGAACAAACGTATCCGAATCCGTATGCATGATCATTAATCGGATCATCCAATTGTGGAAAATACGGGTTAGGAGATTTGGACCCATAGAATACGGCAGCTAGATGGTCACTAGGTTCGGTTTCCAAGGTAGCTCTAAACCAAGCATTCACAATGGTCATTGTGTAACCAATTCCAAATCCGGTCATATACTGTGCAAACTTGGTCCCTCTTGTTGCGGAGTTTTTACTTCCTGTTGCAAAAGAGAGTACTTGATGAACTCCTTGCAAAGATGGTCCCCATCGTTCGAATACATTATCACCATCTGGATTTTCCCAAGCTAGAGGACTACAAGCATCAAATACGATAGAATCGAGGTCACCATCGCCCAATCGCATTTGAAGATAATGCAGTGATTTGTCGTCATGATTAGAAGTGAAAGCAACTCCGTTGGAACCACCATGATCCTGATAGTAAACGAAATCTACGGCATCAATCCATTCAGTGTCAGTTCCGCTAAAGCTTGCATCCTTAAAGTCCTCTTCCCACGCGCTGTACTCTCCCCAGTTGAACTCTTGGCTGTAACCCCCAATTAAACCCATCCAGTTGTAGAATCCTTCTATGTTTGTTTCAGTATTCCAGAGAGGTTTATGATGGGACATACCGACCCATTCGATCCCGATCTCTTTGACACCGTCATCATAAGCGCCTGTTGGAGCACTAGGTGTCAACTTTTGAGTACCAGGTATTCCAATACCGGCTGATGATATTGGGATGAACAAGAATGCTGAGAACATCATCAATAGGAAAAATAGAATGGGTAGAACTCTCCTTCTTCTCAGAACAAAAATTGAAGCTAGAAGAATAGTTACGGCACTAATGGCAGCTATAGTGATTGTTGGATTCGGGTTAAAATCAACGGGTTCGATTGTGACGGCAACACAATCACTGGTTCCTCTGTCCTCTGCATCTCTAACTCTTACGGAGATTGCATGTGGAACGTGTACATCTTTCTTCAAAACTTCTGAAAGTGTCATTATACTGAATGACTTAGAGGTGCTCAAAACTCCATCAAAATCGGAGCCCCACTCATAGGTATAGGGTGGAGTTCCAAATTGTACTGTGCAATCAAATGTGATTGATGTACCAGGCATAGCTGATATCCCGGCTGAAGGAGTCACGATTGTTACCACTGGTTTGAATAGCGTAGCATCAATCATCACAATACTGTGGATTTCAATTCCCTCTTCATCTGGTGGCTCTAGAGTTTCAATCTCCCATACAGGGTAGAGAAGATTGTTGTTATCGTCATCATCATCTGTAGTATAGACTAATCGATGCTTCAATACATCATCTGGAGAGATCCCATGTACTTCTAGAATTGATTCATATTCGATCATTGTTGAGGTTGCATAAGGTTCAGATTTGGGTTCTCTCCATTTCCAGTCAAAACCTACTTTTGCCCCGCCCTCACCAATCATTACTGTGATTTGTGCGGCTTCTCCAGTGATAGGAATATCATCGATAACAAATTCGTAATTAATATTATATTGAAGAATTTTTGAGGTGATCCTATCAGCGTCTAGGTTGTAGGTAGTAGCATTTGTTGAACCAATACTTGCAAATACAGCCTCAGCTGGGAGGATTCCGTTGGTCTGTAACCAGTTAAATGCTGTTCTATTACAAGCATCAGGTGTAGGTATCTCAATACCTAGCTCAATATTCCAAAGCAGATCATAATCAGCGTACCACATTGAACCATCTTTTGAATTGATTTCAAAAGACCTGTTACCTAAATTCACAAAGTGAATCCCTTCACTCTCTTCAGCCAAAGCATCTCGAATATCGAAGAGAGAATAAGCCAGAGATTGAGCATAGGTCGCATTCACTTCAGGAGTTATCAGTTCGTAAATTGGCATCTCAGTTTGAGAGAGTACATATTCTGGTCTTTCAAAACTGATAGTTACATTGTTTTCTGGAGTATCCGTGGTAATCCCGGACAGCAGAAAGATGAGTAATAATAGAAACACAACATTCCGATTCATGGTATCAAACACCCCTCTAGGTTTTGATGACGCTTCCTTATTGAAAGGAATATGAGATATTGACATTTACACTAAAAAATCACTCGAATTTGAAGAATAATCAGATTTCGACCCGCCAGCCCTCCAAAGGATAATTCAACCGCGTCTTGATTTGATTTTCTCAAAAATACGGAAGTAGTATGCTAACACCCCTGCGAGAATTACCAGTTCAATTACAATTACGGGCGTCCATGGACTATCAAATCCAGGTATTGGAAAATCTGTGGAACCACCGGTGTTGGTACTAGTAGAGGTTGTGGATGTGGTGAAAGAAAATCCCAAGTAATCTATGATATTACCTAGATTGATCGTGAGCCACCTCTTCGGGCAGGAAACGCTTACGTGAGAGCTAATACTATCGATAGAATTCACAAGATGGTTGATTGCCTGAGTTTCATTGTTATCCACAAGAGCATTTCTTGCATTCAGTAATTCTGTGTTAATCTGTGCCCTTAGATCTACAGGTGTTCCTCCAGCGAGATAAGAATCAGGGAGTGCAGTGATTGATGACCGGCATTCATCGATAACTTCCAGAAGGTCTTGTAAAATAATTGGATATTCACTCGACACATAGTCTGCAAATGCATCTACAACAGTGACTGACAAGTAATCCTGTCTAGCTGTAGAGGTGTAGGTATTCTCGAAGTAGGTTACAGTAAAGTTCGAGCTAGCGACAGTGTACCAGGTTGTTGGTTCGAAACTGATGATTGATGCAGAATAATAGTTACTCCCAATAATGGATTCAACATCACTCCCTTGTACATCAACGGTTGCTACAAAATTAAAGAAGGGTTCAACCCGATAGATGTCCCGATATGTCACAAAGCCTTCATCTATTGTTTCTCTAATTCTACCATGATTGTAAGTACCAACATCTGCACCAGTCTGTTGAAGTATTGCATCAGCAAACAACAATCCAATGTCTCCAATACCGTGGTAGGAATCAAAATAACCCACAGCTAGATCCAAAGTGGGTGCTAGTGGAGCATTCCACGTATCAATCAGAGCGACTACATCTTCAGCGGGTAGAAGAGAGGAGTCCAGTGATTCCGCAGAGAAACTATAGCTATCAATAGTCCCATCACTGGTATCAATGGTCAGGTCAAGTACACCAACTTGACTTGCGTAAGGTCCAACCCCGGGTACAACAAGTGTGTCACCGATGTACCCTAATGGACCAGCTTTCATTAGGACATCAATTCCTGAAACACTTGAAGCCAAAGAGGAAGATAAACAACCGAGGACAATGATAAAGTCAATTCCCAAGTCCTGTAAGGCCACGATTGTAGCATTTGCCGCTGGAGCTAAATCAGAGATTGTAACTTCATCTGGAGCATACCAGAATTGTGGAGATAGACCAATAACTCCGATATCATAACCTGCTATTGACTCAATCGAATAATCCAGAGGTTTAGGAGACCCTGGCCAGTCTACATTTGCACCAAGTATTTCAAAATCAGCAGTAGTAATCATATCCTTTAGTGCACCGATACCAGGATCGTACTCGTGATTATCCATTGCCATCGCATCGTACCCTATCTCATTCATCACTTCGATCATGGGAATACCATTATTGATATCGTTCACTGGAGCTCCGCTTACTGTATCACCACAATCGAAGAGAAGAGTTGGTCGCAAGGCACGCAACTCTTGTATCTTTGCAGACAAGAGAGGCATACCTCCACTACATTCACTACCAGTCCACTCACTATAGAGATGGCTATGAAGGTCATGAGTATAGGCAATTGTTATGTCAATCGTTGGGCCATCTGCTTCTACCGGAATCACTCACGAACCCAGCATAGTAAAGAGAAACATCAAAATCAAAGTGATAGTTAACCAATGACGACGCAAATAATCACCAACATGAAATTCTAGATTTGTAAGATAACATTATTGATGGTAGTCGAAAGATAGTAATGTAGGCTTGTTCATGAAAATGAATTATGAGTGCAGACCTACCTTACTTGGATGATGGTACGCAAATTGAAGCTCGTGTTGCGGACTTGCTTTCAAGACTGACTCTTGAGGAGAAGTTCAGATTACTCGCAAGTCATGGTAGACATAGAATCTACGTGACTGCTCCAATCAAACGATTGGGAGTCCCATCCTTCAAGATGACTGATGGTCCACTTGGAGCTTCATTTCACTCCAGCGGTTTAAAGAAGAATACAAGATTCCCAGCTCCAATAGGTCTCGCAGCTACTTGGAATAAGGGTCTCACACGAGAAGTTGGAGAAGCCATGGGAGAAGAGGTTCGCGCAATCGGTAGGCACATGATCCTTGCTCCTGCAATGAACATTCATCGTACACCTCTTTGTGGTCGAACTTTTGAGTACTTCAGCGAAGATCCTTTTCTAACAAAGGAGATAGCAATTCACCTAATGGAAGGAATCCAAAGCAAAGGTATTGGGGGTTGTCTAAAACATTATGTCGCAAACAACCAAGAAACCGATAGAGCATCCTGTAGCGCTGAAATCGATGAACGTACACTGCAAGAAATTTACCTACGAGCTTTCCGAGCAGTCGTGAAAAGAGCAGACCCGTGGGCAGTAATGACTGCCTATAACAAAATCAACGGGGTGTATGCTTGTGAGAACAAGCACATACTTCGTGATTTGTTGTTTGAAAAATGGGGCTTCAATGGTATTGTTATGACTGATTGGTTCTCTACAAGAAAAGACCAAACAACTGAAGGCTGTATCAATGCCGGTCTCTCACTAGAAATGCCATGGACTTCCAAGTATAAGATTAAACACTTGCAGAGAGCCTACAACGATGGTAGTTTCAATGATGAAACATTGGATGACCTTGTTCGAAGAAATCTACGTGTGATGATGCTAACTGGCGCAATCGGTGATTCTAAGGATTTACCAAAAGGTGCTCGCAACACTGCACATCATCAGAACCTAGCCCGTCGAGCCGCAGAAGAAGGAATGGTGCTTCTAAAGAATGATGGAAACATTCTTCCACTCGATTTAGAATCCATAGACAAGATTGCACTCCTTGGACCTAATTTGAAAAAGAAGTTTGGTGGATTCTTGAAAGGAGGATCATCAGGAGTAAAGCCACCTTACGAAATAACACCTTTTGCAGGAATGAAAGAAAAATGCAAGGGTAAAATCAAGATTGTCAAAGACGCTGCGCAGGCGGATCTTGCCATAGTAATTGCAGGTCTTGATAATAGCAAAGGAGGCGACTCTGAATTTCAGGATCGGACTTCATTAGATTTACCTGCAGACCAGATTGCATTAATCAATCAAACAGTTGCCACAAATCCAAACACGATTGTTGTGCTGATAGCAGGGAGTCCGCTGGCAATGGATGGGTGGCTGGATACAGTGCCAGTGGTTTTGCAGGCTTGGTATCCTGGAATGGAAGGAGGTCGTGCAATTGCTAATGTCTTGTTCGGAGATTGTAACACATCAGGAAAGCTCCCATTAACATTCCCCAAAAATCTCTCAGATTCACCAGCTCACAGTACAGGAAACCTAAGGAACTTCCCAGGTGATGAAGAAAAACGTGTATTCTATGATGAAGGAATCTTTGTTGGATACCGATGGTTTGATGAGAAAAATATCGCGCCACTCTTTCCCTTTGGGTTCGGTGGATCCTACACCACCTTTGAGTTTAGAGATGTGCATCTTACTAAATCCAATCTTCATCAAATCGATGACACGCTCTCTGTCGAGGTTAGTCTTACGAATACTGGCAATCGTGATGGAGCAGAAGTTGTGCAAGTATATGCTCATGATGTTCGATCATCTATTGAGCGACCTCCGCGAGAACTAGTAGGATTCGAGAAGGTTCACCTCCGAGCAGGAGAGAGCAAATCAGTTTCCATACTGGTTAAGGCTGAGGATCTAGCATTCTATGATGTTACAAGGCATGACTGGACAGTCGAACCTGGAGATTTCAAATTCCTCATAGGTAACTCATCAAGGGATATTCATCTTGATGCAGAATTTTCATTTGATTGAAAGATACAATATTGAAAAAGCACAAATGGGTAATTGCCTACTATTTCTTGAGAGTAGAAAAATGAGTTCAAACAATACATGTGTTAAAGGACTAGTGCGTCAGTATCAATCAAGTTGGAAGATGCTCAGAACAGCCATAGAGAATGTTCCTGATGAAAAATGGCACGATGGTTCTGAGGGTTGGTTCTTTTCACTGAATGCGTATCATATTGTAGAAACAATGGAGTTCTACACGAATGATAGCCCCGATGGATGGAAATGGGGAAATCGCGCAGGATTTGATTGGGACAACGTAAAGGATAAAGAAAAGGATGTCTTGTCTAAGATCTCGAAGGAGCTTGTGATAGCATATCTTGATGAAATGGAAGAGCGGGTTACGAAAACCATTAATTCAATGGATGACAAAAAACTTGATTCGAAAGATGGATTTCACTGGTTTGAATCGGTCCTTGAGAAGCTGTTGTACCTACTTCGTCACAATATGCATCACGTAGGTGAGCTAAGTCGATCGCTCAGAGATTGGGGATGTAAGAGGTCTAAGTGGGTCTGATTGGTCTAGAGTATTTTCTCAAGGAAAATCAGACAGCAGTTCATTTTGTAACCAGCTTTCTCATACATTCGTATCGCATTTGTATTTACATGTGGAGTTCCTACAGCTGTATATTCACATCCATGACTCTTCATCGATTTGAAAAGTTCCGAAACTAGAAACACACCTAATCCTAGACGTCTATATTCCGGAAACACACCAAGAGGACCAAGGATACCGGTTACAGGTTGATGTTTTGCTTCACGAATGAATCCCCCAATAAAACCCGCGGGTTCACCATCAACCAGTGCAATCTTCCAGAAATCATCAGGAGACTGTCCCAATCTTCCGCCCATTATGGATTTGATGGTAGCTACTGCAGCATCATAATCTGTGACCGACTTATCAAATCCATGAATCTCTAGATCCTCAGGTGTTGCCCCGTAGGCGCGCACACAGAATTCTCCGATGTTTTCAGGAATAGTGCCTTGATGAGGGTCTACTGAGATGTTATCTTGTATTGATGGAGAACTTGGAATATCATCAAGACGTGTAACCAAATCAACGCTGTCGGGTTGGTACCGGCTGAACCCCGATTCTCTGTACAATTCAAAAAGATGCTTCGCATCGTCTAGATTACCTACTCGATACTTAATGGTGACCGTCGTTCGCTCTACTCCCTCTTCTGAAAGATAATCCAGAGCATGTATTAGCAATCCATTGTGAATCGCTATATCACCTGTGTTTTCCAATACTACAGGCTCCCACCTTCTCATACTTGCTTCTTTTCCACGATATCGAAATCCGAATACTCCTGCTACTTTGCCATCTTCATGAGCTTCAAGAAAGACCTTGCCAGGTTTTCCAAAATCAGACCCCATATCATCTAGTTCTTCATCCTTGTTCCAATCGAATACTGGATTATTCTTGTACCAGTAGTAATCCTTCATACACTCCTTCCACACAGACTTGTAGGTCGACCAATCTTCACTCTCAACAATCTTCAATTTAAAAACTCCAAAGCACACGGAGTATAGCATGGGGGCTCTAAGTTCATAAGAGTTCGCAATATCCTCAGGGTTATCCTTATGAGAATGTCTTACACAGGAGAGTACGAGGAGCAATGAGAATCAAGGCTGTTCTACGAGATTCAGATATTTTGCAAATGGAAGTAGCTTCGAAGGAGCGAGTTCTAGCAGGTGCAAAGAAAAACATGGACCGAGCTATCAACTGGCCCAGTTTACTCAAAGTTATGGGCTTGCCTTTTGAGGAACGACTCACCATGCTTGAGATTCTTGCAGATACCAAGATCCACATTTGGTTGATGACGGATGCAGACCAGCATATCATCTACTTCTCATATGGGAACGAAACTCCTGTTGATTCAGGCTATCAATGGCAGTGATTCGCCTTCTCGGTACATTCCAGCGAGAAGCCATAGAACATCCAATCAATAAACAGTGTGCTGTCTATATAGTATCTTCAGGATTAATATCTGAAGTAAGGATGTTGAAACAAGATGTCCAGTGCCAGTCTTGGAAGCAAGGGCAGAGGCCTAAACCATATCTAAAGCACAAGTCAATGACTGGCAAACATAGTATGTCCTCATCGCGAAGTACATATCTTGTTGAATCGTTTTCTCTGAATTCTGTGGAGAGAGTTGTTTCTCGATGTGGTCAAGGAAAAAGACCAGACCCTACTTACCGAAGAGATAGGAAACAGGTTTCACACATTGCCTCTGTCTTGAGAGGAAGTGGAAAGAAGGTCAAGAACATAGACCTTGAAACTCTCACTCTTCATTTTGAAAACTATGTACAGGCAGTCAATATGCTCCTCTCACGGATATACTCTAGTCCTAGACGAGTAGAACAACTTGGCAAAGGACTATCAGAGTATAGAGGAAGAGCATACACTCGACTTGTGAAAGAGAGAAACCTCTGCTATGAACACAATGATGATGTCAAAAAGTTAGTCTACGAACGACTTCATCGGAATGTCCTCGAACAGACTGGCAGGATGCTTCTTGCAGACTGGACTAGAAGACAGTTGTTAATGGCTGCACTGAAGTACCTTGAAACCTCCCCACAAGACACACTCACCCTTCTGAGAAGAAAGAGGATTCCCTCGTACTTGATCAGAAAGGTCCGGGACTCCTGCGACTCCACCAAGAACAATGGCTCAGGGTATCATTATGCAATGGGTGTGTTAAGGCAGGTACGTCTTGCTATTGACAAACACGTCCTTGAAACTATGGAAATCAAGATAGGTTGGAGAGCAAGACAACGGAAGAAGGTTGCATCCCTGCTGAAGAATAACTCAACAGAGTATCAGCAAGTTTTTGATATTGTAACAAAACTTGTCAAGCACTGGGTGAATAGGGGATATCCTTTTTTCACTCCCCAGCTTAGAAGTTATAGTCTTGACTTCTCAGCGAGTACCGAGAACTCTACAGGGCAGGGGTACTGGTTCACTCCTGACAATGAACGAGAGAACGAGATACTCATGCATCTCAAACTCCCCCCGGGAATTGATGGAAAAGGACATGATGATTCTCCTTACAAGGAAAGGACACTCACTTTTCGTTTCCTTGACTGGCTTCCTCGCGCTGCCAGCAATGATAGAAGGAAGGCTGAAACTGCCAGAAAGAAACGTGAGAACAATAGGGCTGAGAGTCTGACCTTTCGTGTGGCAAAGTTCGAAGATATGCACACCCAACTCATGAACACCATCCAGTTCCAACATTCAGCTCATAGACTTGCAAGACTGAAACGGCGCAAGGACATAGATCCAGAAGAGATAATCAGACTCCAAGAGAAGGTTAGAACATTGAAAAGGTCACGAAGGAGCGCTCCACCATGTCTTCTCTTGAGGGGGCATAGAGTGACTCTCCAGATTCCCTTCCTCTCTCCTAATGGAACTGTGAGCTCATCAATCTTTGGAGATCGCGAGTACACAACCAAGGCTGGGGCAGACAGGGGACTTCGAGCTCCTGTGGCTCTGTCTGTGGAGAAGGAACAGTCCTTTGAGGACCTTCTCATCACTGTGGGGAACTTGGTGGAGAAGCGAGAGAGTATCAGAAAGTTTGTATCAGAGCTCACCTCGGAAGTTACATTGAAGAAGAACAACTGGGACAAGAAACGGTCAGGACAGTCATACCCAGCGCAGGTCCTAAGACAGGACAGACAGATTGCTGCGTCGTGGAGAAAGATTCGTCGTCTTGACCGTGAGATTGCCCGCCAGGTGGCCTCTAGAACTATATGGTTCTGTGAGGAGCACCGGGTGAAGAAGTTGTTCTTCGAGGACTTACGAAGCTTTCAGGCTCACGCTGGGTCAAGGGACCTATCGTGTAATCTCTCCTCAAATCTTTGGGGGAAGATCATCGACACCGTGCGTTATATGCGGGAGTCACTGGGTCACTCAAAATATAGTGTGTGGACAGTGAACCCCAGATACACCTCCCAGATCTGCCATGTGTGTGGGGAGAGAGGTGTCCGAGTAGTAGATGAAACCTCCACTACAGAGAGGAAGGGTGGGGAGTACTTCTACTGTTCCAAGTGCGATGAGCACTTTCATGCAGACATCAATGCAGCACGAAACATCATTCATGTTCAAGATTCCAGTGTCGTTCCTGGAAGGACAAAGGACATATGTCCAACTTGGTCCACTTTACAATGAACGGTATCAATGGCAATAGTGGCAATACTTGCAGACGCATTTTTATAGAAAGCCACAATTTCACAAGTGGGTAATTACAATGCTCAAAGTACACAACACGTTAACCCGACAGAAGGAAGAATTCGTACCACTTGATGGAAACAATGTACGGATGTATGTCTGTGGGCCAACTGTCTATGATTATCCGCACATTGGCAACGCTAGATCCTTCGCAGTCTTCGATACTATTCGCAGGTATCTGGAGTATCTCGGTTACCGCGTTCAGTACATCACAAACTTCACTGACATTGATGACAAAATGATCAGCCGTGCGAATGAAGAAGCCACCACAATTGGTGAACTGGCTTCAAAATTCATCGCGGAATATCATGTCATTGCAAAGCAATTGAATCTAAAACCAGCATCAGTTAATCCCCGTGCCACCGAGCATATGGACGATATTGTTGAGATGATTGAACTAATCATCAAGAACGGTAAAGCGTACGAAGTAGATGGTGATGTCTATTTTGACGTGAGCGAATGGAAGACCTATGGGGCTTTGTCTAAGATACCTGTTGATGATCTCTCTTCGCGTGCGCGAGTTGATACCGATGACAAAAAGCAGGACCCACGTGACTTTATACTCTGGAAAGCTGAAAAGCCAGGAGAACCGTCGTGGGAGAGCCCTTGGGGTAAAGGCAGACCAGGCTGGCATGCTGAATGTTCAGTTATGGGAAAACACTATCTGGGCTTACCATTCGACATCCATGGTGGCGGACAAGACTTAGTATTCCCCCATCATGAAAATGAAATCGCTCAGTCATCAGCTGCATATGGAATCGAAACTCCAGTGAAATACTGGTTGCACAACGGCTTCCTCACTCTCAACAGTGAGAAGATGTCAAAATCTGAGCAGAATTTCTCGACAGCCAGAGAAGTCCTTGATAACTACGACCATCAATCTGTTAGACTCTACCTGATTTCGGGACAGTACGGTCAACCTCTTGATTACAACGATAGTGCACTTGAACAGGCTAACCAATCGTTAGAACGAATCAAGAACGCTGTTGATGCTGTGAAGGGGCGCATTTCAATCCTTGAGCGGACCGGAAGCCGCGAGTCAAAAGCAGATAAAAAACTTGGAGAAGCATCGAAGAAAGTAAGATCTGGCTTTGAAACGGCTATGAATGACGATTTCAATACTCCAGGTGCACTTGCTGAGATATTCACCTTCATTCGAGAGATCAACACACAGACCAAGGATGTTGGAGGAGCTGCAGTTCTCAGAGAAACACTATCTGTTCTTGCTGAGCTCGTTGGCATTCTTGGAATTGACCTTGAAGCAAGCGAAACTAGTGAGGATTCAGGAGCATCTGCAGAAGCACTCAAAGGTGTAGTGGAATTCCTTCTGGACCTTCGTGAAGAAGCACGTAAGGCAAAGGATTTTGCTAAATCAGACCAAATTAGAGACCGTCTTGGTCAACTCGGAATAACGATCGCGGATACCAAAGATGGACCAACGTGGAAGATGGGTTAGCCAGACATAATAGACAGTAGAACTGTTAGTTAGTTTCACTCCATCGAGGGATGATAGTACATGCCAAAAGATGAAGGATGTACTTGACGACTTGCAAGGGTCAGATGGAGTCAACACTGTCTTTTAGTGATAATTCAGGGGCACATTTTGTGTTTTCCGTGGTTTTCGAGATTAAAGTACTTTAACTCAGTTGACTCTCGGTGAGAGGGTCGGGATTGCTCAAGAATCGTGCTCACTAATTTCTTGCTATATCTTCCATTGAGATAGTGTACGGGGACAGAATATAGAGCATTGACAGAATGATGAATACCAGCCATAGGCCCGACTGGAAGA
>SDBU01000765.1_pt1 | contig 46041 bp, 64 predicted proteins | sample 2277071 | NCBI WGS metagenome assembly SDBU01 (sample SAMN10397929, study PRJNA504765) | marine sediment metagenome | isolation source: marine sediment core GS08_GC12, 126 cmbsf | place: Arctic Ocean: Gakkel Ridge, Loki's castle | collected 2008
GGCCGGCTTCGCCTCTTTGCTGATGTGCGCCGCGGTATTGATGTTCGGGGTGCCCAGTGTCTGCGGCGCCGCAAGAATCGAGATATTGATGACGTTGGAAAGATCGAGCGTTTCAGTCATTGGTGTGGACCTCTACATTTCGGAATTTGTCGTAAAACAGCACCGGCTTTTCTTTGCGATGCAGCGCCATGAGTGCGATCTCGGTCGTGTAGCGCTCGAGGTTCTCCGTGACCTCGAGGTTCGAAGTGTTGATGAAAGCGGTGGGGTGCTGCGCGATCTGCATGCAGTATTTTTCCATCTGGTTCTTGGCGAAGATCGAGGCGAGAGACATGGGGATCTCTTCCTTCCGGGCCCGGGCGCTGCCGTCGAAGCTGAGGATATCGATCTGCAGGATGTGACGCATCGCCACTTCCTGGATCTCGGTCATGCCGGGCCCGGGCGGCGTGCCGGCCTGGCCGCTGGATACCGCGCGGTTGCTGACGCCGATAGGGGGGCCGCCCATGTCATTGATGGAGATCCAGAGTCCTCTGTGGTTCGGTGGGATGTTCAATTTTTGGTCCGATAGAACAACGAATCCCTTCGGGATATCCATCTCCTGCTGGATGATCTCCGCGATCATCTTGGCCGGCTCCCGGACGATGTTCGGGCTTGGTGTTACTCGATGGGTCATTTTTCGAGCTTGGGCCCCTGAGCGATTTCGTACTCCAGGTACCCGCCTTTGCGCCAGTCCGACTGCGTCATCACGCGGTACTGCCGGCCGTCGTCATCGCGGACGACGTCGTCTAAATTTAACAAGGTTTCGGTCCAGAGTGTCCACCACTTCCACGATCGCTGACCCTCGGGCTTGATGGCGAGTTTTCGCGCCGGGAGCGGCTGCATCACGCCGTCGAATTCGACGACGTCGTTCGTGTTCTCTACGACCTCAAAGTCCTCGGTGGTCTTCCCGATGCAGGCGAATTTGATCGTCTCGGAGAAGGAGTCGACGACCTCGGTCATGTCGGGGAAGCTCATGCCGTCTTGACCCTCGAAGCGATCGCACGGCGCAGCTGGGCGGTCTGGATAAGGATGGCGTCGGACCCCTTGCGCTTGACGGTCGCGGGGGCGAGCTTCGCCCACTTGCCGTAGCCGCCAGTGGAGAAGGCTTCCTGGACGACGCCCTCGGCCGATATGGCCAGGCTCTTCCAGAAGACGTTCTTATTCTTTGAGCTGAACATTTCAAAGAATTTCTTGCCCGCTTCCTTTAGGATGCGAGCCGTCTTGAATCGGAGGGGTGCTCGGAGGAACGATCGCTCCGGGATGCCGCGGGAGAAGGACCCGTACTCGTGAATCGCGCCGACGTCGGCGTTGGTCAATGCGCCGCCCTTCCGGCTGGACTTGTTGCCGAAGATCCCGATCTGAACCTTCTTCTTCTGTCCGAGATTCTTGGAGAAGTTCTCGAGGCCAGCGAGGTTCTTAATTTTCCTGAATCGGCTCAAGGCCTGTCCCCTTTGCGACGTTGATGTTCCCGGCGAGGCGCGGTACTATCAGCTGCACGTACCGCATGCCGTAATCGGTGCGGAGCAGCTGCGACAGCGTCGGATCGTTCGTCACGAAAGCGGGGACGGCGTAGCTGAGTGAGACGCTTCCTACACTCTTGCTCTGGACGACGCCGCCGCCTCGGTTCTTCGCGCCGGCGCTGTTGTTCTTGGCCTTGAGGCCGCCCGACGCCTGCAGGCTCAGGACAAGGAAATGCGCGGAGAGGTAGAGGTACGACGTCTTCAGCTCTTCGTTGGTCGCCCACAGAGCTGCGTTAAAAAGGGCGTCCGCTTCCTCGAGCGCACGATTGATGTCCTTGTCCCGAACCTTGTCCAGCCCCGTGCCATACAGGAAGTCCCGATCGAATCGGTCCTTGAAGTCGGCGACGGAGGCGGGTGGCGTAACGGCCACGGGCCTTTAGCCTACTTTCTTCAGCTCTTTGAGGCCGAGGGTCTGCGACTTGCCCTTGGCGTCCTTCACGGTGGCCTTACCGTCCTTGACCTTGCCCACCAGGGCCCGGGAGCCGTCCTTGAGCTCGACCTCGTCGCCCACGGCGACCTTGAGCTCTTTGCCCTTCTCCTGGGCGGCCTTGAGCTTGGCGTTCTCAGCCTTGAGCTTGGCGTTCTCTTTCTTCATGTCCTCGTCTTCCTTGGACGGCGGAACGACCTTGGCGGCGTCGACGATGTCGCGCTGGCCGAGGAGCAGCTTCGCTTCCTTGCCGGAGACCTCGAGGGCCTGTCCCGGCTTCAGGACGCGCTTGCCGCTGAGCTGGTAATTGCGGTGACCCTGGTTCAAAACTCGGACTTTCTTCTCGTCTTTCTTTTCGGCCATGATGATCTCCTTAATCTTGTAGCGTTGATGCGCCCGAAAAAGCCGCCCCGCTACAACGGAGCGGCCATGTTCGGGAGTACCTATCGCTTATCGCTTAGGCAGCCCAGTCGAAATACAGAGCCTCGGCCGGCCGGTACATGATGCAGCCGGTGAACTGCCCGGCCCCCACGCCCTGCCAGTTGAAGTTGTTCGCCGTGCCCGCGGGCGACAGGAAGAAGTCGACCGGGATGTCCATCCGGAGCGTCTCCGCGTTCTTGTTGTAGAGCACGTAGCGGTTCGTCCCGGCCGGGGCCCAGTACCCCGTGTTGCGCGCCTGGTCGCCGTAGGCCAGCGGCAGGATCCGGAAGTCGGGCTTGCCCGTGATGCGCTTGAAAGCGTTCTCGAGGTACTCGAGCTTGCTGTTCATCGGGAAGTCCGGCGAGACCGGAGCGGCCATGCCCAGGTAGTCGCTGATCGGCATGACGAACCGATCGGGCACCGCCGTGAAGTCGTTGTTCTGACCGTAGGCTCCCAGGATCGTCGCCACCAGGTCGTTGAAGACCGCGGGTGACATCTCGCTGATCGCGGACGGGATGACGGCCGTGTTCGCGTTGACCTCGGTATTCGACAGCAGGCCCGGGACGTTCGCCAGGTCGGACTTGCGTCCGAGGAAGGCGATCTTCTGGATGCCCAGGTCCCAGTTGCGCTTGTGGGCGCTCATCTTGCCGGCGATGACGTCCCAGTTGTTCGACGCGAGGGCTTTCTGGACCTCGGGCGTCGCGTACTGGTAGCCCTTCGCCCAGGTGATGACCTTGGCGTTGACCGGGGCCGTGCCGACGTCGACCTGCGAGAGCTGCGACGGTCCCGCCGAGGTCGAGATGATGCCGCTCTCGAAGTCGCCGGCGACGTCGTAGACGAGGTTGGTCTTGATGTCCTCCATCCACGCGCCGGTCCCGATCTCGATCGGGACGTAGTCGGCCGGTGCGATCTGGTAAAACTTCTGCTCGACCGTCTTCGCTCGGATGAGCGTCGTGGTCTGGATGGTGAACTGGTACCCGAGCGACGCCGGATCGATGGCGCCGTTCGCTTGGTTGCGCAGTTCCATCCCGGGCTGCCAGGCGAGCTGGTCGGCCTCGTTCTTCAACTCGCGTCCGATGAGTTTGTTTTTCATTTCTTAATGTTCTCCTTGTTTCGTTTTCTCTTTCGGACTTAAGCAAAAGACAGCGAGTTGAGAATGATGACCCGAGCGAGTCCACCGATGGTGAACGGATCGAGCGTGAGGCCGCGGAGCTTGCCGGTGTTGAGCACCTGGACGTTTCCGTTGGCGTTCTGCTCTACCTGCACGCCCGGATCCAGGGCGGTCTCGGCCTCCATGAACATCACGGGGCCTCCGAAGAAGGCGACCTGCACGGCGTCGCCCTTCACGACCGTGGCCTGCTTGACGTCGTAGGCCAGGTATCCGATCGCGTCCTCGCTCGCGCTGGCCTTGAGGAACTTGGGGATGAGCCCGGTGTTCGCGGTATCGAGCTTGACGGCGTCGCCGGCGACGAGGGATCCGGCTTCGTTCTCCGAAATCTCACCGCTCAAAACTCCCGAGCGCTCAATCTGGAGATCGAGCTGACCGCGTACCGGAGTCTGTTCGAATTGGTTGATGTTAATGAGTGCCATGATTTCTCCTTAGTATACGGTCTGGTGCTACTTGCTGGATCCGTAGCGCGAAGCGCCGGTGGCCAGCCTTTCGTGCTGCGTGACGAGCTGGGGGGTCTTGGACGGCATACCCTGGAGGCGCGCGTTCTTGAGATCCTCGGCCTTCTTGGTGGCGGCCGCGACCTCGACGGCGTTCTTTTTCTCCTTCTCGGCCTTTTCCTTGTCGGCCTCTTCCTTCTCTTCGTTCTCCTTCTTCTTGGCCGCGGCGTCGTCTTCCTTCTTCTTCTCGGCGGCGCCGTCCTCGTTCTTCTTCATCGAACGATAGTTCTCTTTGAGATTCTTGAAGGGCATCTCCTCGCCGTCGATCTCGATGACGGTGTCGTCCTTGATTTCTTCGGGGAGTTTCTTGTCGTCGTCGCCCTCGTTCTTCTTCGCCATCTTGCAGGCGTTGACGAGGTCCGAGAAGGGGACCTGCTTGCCGTCGATGTCGACGGTCGCGTCGGTGCTGATTTCCTTCGAATTCTTCTTGTCCTTCTGCCAGAATAGCCACTTCATGGTGCGGCCTCCTTTCGAGTTGAGGATGATTCGTGCGCCCTCGTACCGAGGATTTCGCACCACTGCTAAATGGGTGTAGTCGCCGTTGAGGACCTCGGCCGAGTACTTCACGTTGTGATGTTCGCCGCCCGCGGGGTCGACGTCGGTGGGCCGGTAGGCGCAGGAGACGGAGTAGGCTCCGCTGCGCATGTTCTTCTTGGTGGCTTCGTCCCAGACCACGACGTCGCAGTAATCCCAGCCGTCTTCGGCGTTGTGCCAGACGCGAGTGACGACGCCGTCTGCGATCTCCTTAAAATTTTCGGGGCTGACGTCTTTGTGATTCTCATTCACGACCGGCTTGCCCACGAATGATCCGCGCATCTTGTCGATCGCTTCCTTGCGGACGAGGACCATCTGGCCTTCTTCGTCTTCGTTTTCGGCGGGATAGTAGGCGAGACCTGATTCCAGAAAAGAGCAGGTAAATTTGTCGGGCCACCCGTTCACGTCCGCGCGCGAGCCGAGCGCGTTCTGGACGATCGCCTGATCCGCGGGACCGAGCTTGCCTAAAAACTCTAGCATTGATAAATCCTAGCAGAACTTTGAGCCATTGTCACGAACTTATTCCTACTGGCTCTAAAATAGGCTGATCAACGCAGCGGCAACCATAGTCCTCACCGGGGTTGCCTTTCCGACCCGTGGCCTCGTCGACAACAGGCGGATCCGTATAAGAGAAAATGCGTCCATTTAATTTCTTGTGATCGGACCTAACTTTCACATCTCCACTCGTGCGCCAAATGTATCTTTTAACGCCGGCGTCTCCGAATCGCTGAGCCCGAAACTTAGACATAAAAAGACTGGTCTCTTGCTGCGCCAGGAACTTGGCCTTGCTCGCGCTGACTCCAAAGCGGCGCCGGATCTTGTCTGCAAGGAATTCCGCGCGAACTCCTTTCTGCGCGTTCTCTTCCGCGATCTCGCGCAACTCGAGGATCTCACGCTCCGTGAATTTCTTAACCCAGAGGTCGAGGTTCGTGGAGTAGTTCTTGGCCATGTCCTCTTTCGATTTTTCCGAGAGCGTCGGCTTGACGGTCATGGATCTGGCTACGTGATCGAATCCTTCCGACACGCTCTTGATCGCTGAGGTCGCGTCAATCTCGCGGGCACCGAGTTCTTCCGGTAGGTTCTTCTGGATCTCATCAAGACGCTTTTTGATGTTCTCGTTGATGTCCCGCACTTCCATTTTATATTGCGCGGCGGCCTCGCGCACCCAGGTCGGTACGGCCGTGGGCTTGATCTTGTAGGTGCTTGAGCGCTTGTCGAGCTTGCCGCCGAACGATCGGATGGCGACGCTGATCGATGCGCTGAAGCGACCGCTGAACACACCGGCCGCGTATTCGATGCGCCCCCGGGAGAGGGCCTTCCGCAGATCGTCGAACTTATCGTTCTTCAGCTCGAGCTTATCCGGCAAGGCCGGCTGGAGGATTTTCGCGAGCGGGTCGTAGATGACTTCGCGGAATATCTTGACGAGCTGCCGCTCGATGTCGGCCCAGTCGGCCTGGCGCAGACGTTGGGGCGGCAGGGTCTTCATTAATGCTTGTCGGATCCGTTCTTCATGAGGTTGGCCGGCGCCGGCTGCGCCGGTACTGGCTGCTGCGTCATCTCAGCGGGGACGCCGGCGTTTGCCTTGGCGACGGTCTCCGAGGCCAGGCCGAGCATGCCGTAGCACAGGACCTGGTTATGGACTGGACCGTTCATCTGAAATTTTCCGGTTGCTTGGTCGAACTCGAGTACGAGTCTAACCTTCGTCGGCTTCGTCGGCTTCGTCGGCGTCTTTAGCATCTTTCTTGTCTCCTGGTTTTCCTAGTCCTACTGGCTCGATTTCATCGCCCACTACTCCGGTCGGCGCGGGGTGGTCTTCGAGTTCCCCTCTGGACGCGGCGGTCTCGATCGGCACGAGATCATCCTTCTTGAGCAACTCACCCAGCTCCTTGGAGTCGATGATGCTGCGATCGTACAAACTCTGGTAACGGTTCTGCTTGGACGTCTTGACCACCTCTTCGTCCAACGCGCTGAGGACGCGCAGCGGCTTGTACTTGAAGTCGATGTCGAGTTCCGCTCCGAACTTGTGGCGCACGATGAGCTTGAGGATCTTGCGAAGCGGCCGGCGCATGGGCTGGCGGACTTCGCTCTCGACCATCGCGTTGTAGTTCTCGATGTCGTCTTCACCGCTGTTGAAGCCGCTGGCGCTGAGGCCGAAGAGCTTGGTCATCGGCATGCGGAGGGCGCTAGCGATCCCGATGCGGGCTTCCTTCATCATCGCAGCCAGGCCGGAGAACGTGAGCTGCTTCTGCTCGTAATCGTCGTTCTTGTCGAGCATCAAGGCGTTGTTGAAGTTCTTGAGCTGGTTCATCATCTCGACACGGCGCTGGATGATGTTGGTCCCCGCTGCCGTGGCTAGCTGCGCCTTGAATCCTTCAAATTTATAAACGTCGACCTTCGCTTCCTCGAGTAACTCGTAGATGACGTTCTTGTTGCGGATGTAGATATTGAAGTCCTCGAGCATCTTCTCGATCTCGGACATGCCCCAGCCGGCGAGCTGCCAGCGGATCTGGTAAGGCGCGCGCTTGCCGCTCATCGTGAGGACGCGGCTCCCGTGGAGTCTCTTTCCGTAGAAATCGTAGAAGCCGGTCTTCGGGATCCTGTTCTCGGCGCCGAGCTCCCAGCGGCTGGCATCGTAGAACTCAACCATGCTGCCGGGCTGCAGATCGGCTTCCGAGAGGGGGGCCTCGTAGTCGCCGGTGTTGATGACGATCGCGCCGCCCCCGAAGAGTCGCGCCCAGATCATGGCGTCGCCCACTCGATCGAGGACTCCTTTCTCCTCAAGGTAGAGCTCGAGTTCGTCGAGATCGTCCGCGTCCAGGTCCTTGGACTCCAGCTCGAGGCCTCCGCGCAGCGCGTCCAGGACCGGCATGTCGATCGCCGTCTGCAGGGTGCCGTGGGTTTTGTACATGTACATCAACAGCGTGAAGTTTATCGTGAGTGGCGCGTAGATGTTGTTCTGGAGCGCCGGGATGAAAGAAGTCAGAGCGGTCTGAGACTGGGCACCCTGAACGAGGTTGCTCAGACCGTTGCGGATCTCGGACTCGCGCAGCTGCTGCTGCACCTTCATGTGCGCGTTTTCGAGTTGGAGGATTTTGTTTTGCCGGATGAGCGGGGATCTTTTTTTCTTGGGCATTAAATCATGTCCTTCCAGGACGTACTCTCGTCATCGAACGCGTGAAGTATAGCATCCCGGAGGTCGTCATTGGTAGGGTAGTTCGTGGTCAGCTGGTAAACGATCTCCTTTTTTAACCCGGGCTCGATGTTCTTGTTCAGGAATACTCGTCGGTTCTCAAAGTAATGCGACTTCTTCTGGGTGTGCGTGATCTTATCGGGGACCTTGTCCACCAGGGTGGTGGGTACGTGCGTGTTCTGTCCCACGAGCGTGCCGAAATCCTTAAAGCCGGCGATGGTCTCGACCTTGATCCGCGTGAGTTCACGGTCCTTTGCCTGCGCGTCCACGATCTCGCGTATCAGATCGAGCCGCTCCTGCAGACTCATTAATTTATTCCATGCGCCTTCGATGTAGTAGAGGGGCAGGCTCCCATCGTCACGCTGTGCCTTGCGTACGAGAACATAGGCCGTGGGATCGTTGGTGCTCTTCGCACCGATGCTGGGGTCGATCGACAGCAGGCTCTCCTGCAGCGCGTGCTTGATGTCGAATCGGATGATCGCGGGATCGTATTCCCAGGCGACTAGCCACTCGGCCTTGATGATCGCGCTCGCTCCGTCCGAACGCGCATTCTGGTACTCGCGCTCGAAGATGATCGAGGGCATGAGCGCGCGTTGAGCCGCGCGCTTTGCATAGCTCTTGAGCGCAGGCCAGAGAACGAGTTTCTTTGCGTCGCTGATGATGGACTTGAAGGATCGATATACGACACCCGCTTTGTCCTTAATTTGGACGAGCAGGTCTTCACGGTTGATCGCCGTTCCCTGAAGGTGCAGGGAGCTGGGCCGGTTCTCGGCCATGGCCGGGTATAGCGTTCCCCAGAACCACTCGTTCTTCCTGATCGTGCTGTCGACGTTGTTGATGTCCTCTTCTTCGTAGAGGTCGTCGACGATGACGTAGTTCGGACGCCGGTTGCGGTAGTTGGTCCCGCGGATGGACTGGCCGGCGCCGAGCGCCTGGAAGACGACGCCGTTCCTCAACACGAAGAGCAGGTCAGTCCATTTGTCGTCGCCGACCTGGTCACCGTATATCTCGCGGATGACTTCGTTCTGCTCGAGCTCGAGCTTGATGGCGAGGTTCACGGCCAGGCCCTTCTTCTCCGTGCTCTGGACGTTGAGGTAGTAGTCGAACTTCTTCGGTTCCTCGAACGCCTGGAATAGCGGGATGAGGTTGCACTTGATCGTAGTCTTCGCGTGATCGCGTGGCGCCTCGGTGTCGGTGAACGGCTCGTGACGGATTTTTACAAAGTACTCATGCATCTTTTTGCAAAATGGAAGATTGAACTTCTCGGGCATCACGGCCTTGCCCCAGCCGAGGATGTCTTTCTTCTTAGCGGCCTTGCGCGCGGCCTCTACGCGCTTCTCGAGCGGGTCGATCGGCGCTTCGAGGGCGGTCGCCAGGTCCTCGATCATCCGGGAGACCGATTGGACGTTAGAGTAGGCGGGAGAGATCATAAATGCGGCTAGGAGCAGGGTGCGGAGCACTTCAGACGGTCTCCTTCGGATCGGCAGAGACGATCGTCGAAGGAGGAAGACTCTCGGTCATCTTCATCGAGAGGGTGCGTAAATGTCCCGCGATCTTCTTCGGGAGATCCAGGTGCGTCTTACAATGGGGGCATTTCTGCGGCAGCTCGCGGCGCAGGATCACGATAACCTGCTGCACGAACATCTTGATCGCCTCGGGGTCGAATCCATGGATGACGCGCTGGACCTCATGCCAGCGCCGGCGGACCTTGGTCCAGAAGATCGCGCACTTCCCCGAGTTCGGGCCGTCGCTCGTTGCGATCTTGAATAGGTTCTGCATCACGGCGGCGTCAGCCTTGGCGGCGCCGCGCTTGAGTTCGACGATGAAGTGCGTATTGAGAGTGCGCTCGGCGATGCCCATGATGACGGCTTGCTCCTGTTGCGTCATGCCGAAGCCGGTCATGGTCTCTACTTGCGCGCGCTGCTCGGGGGTGGCGACGAACGGCGGTGTTCCGCGTTTCTTTCCGCGTTTCTTCTTTGGAGTTGTCGCCCGCGCCGTTCGGCCTTTCTTTCTCATGTCGATGGGGCCAGGGCGGGCGATAAATTTAAGCCGTCCCGAGCGCCGAGTCCCGGGACGGCGCACAGCAACGCGCGGAGTTCGTGAGGGAGACCGTCTCTCGATTTCCTTGCCATGCTCTCTAAGGGTAACAGACGCTATTTGTAGATGTCAAGAACTTGCGCCGGGGGCGCCTCGCCGCGAACGCCCCCGGCAGAGCGTTTTTTAGAGCGAGCCTCGGAGATCCACGGGTCCGTTGGCGTTGAGCCAGACGCGGATGGTTTCTTCGTCCGCGACGGCCGTTGCGCTCTCGGCCTTGACTGTAACGAGCTCCGCATCCGCAGCCGTGACCGCGATATCGAGAGTGGCAATTTCAGCGACGACCTCAATAATCTTCTTACTCTTGACGCCGGTCTGAACGGACGCGTCGTGCAACTGCTGAACAGTGAAGGGAGGTGTAGGCATTATTTCTTGGTCTCCTTTTTGGCCTTGCGACCAGTGTACTCTTCCCACCGCTTCACGGTGGCGTCGACATAGACGGGGTCAATCTCCATGAGGCGCGCTTGGCGCCCGGTGATCTCGCAGCCGATGAGGGTCGTGCCGCTGCCCCCGAAGAGGTCGAGCACGCTCTCTCCCGGCCGGCTGCTGTTCGTGATCGCGCGGCGCGCCAGTTCCACGGGCTTCTGAGTGGGGTGGACGTAGTCGGTGTCGCGCTTGACCTCGATCACGGTGCGGCTGTTGCTCGCCGTCTCGATATAGAGGGTCTGGTCCTTGCTCATGCGAACGGATCGTGGCTTCTTGCCCTTGGGCGCTTTCGGAAGGAGAAAAACGGAGCCGCCGTTGCCGTCGGTCAGCAGGACGCCCTTACCGAGCGTGGTCGCCAGGCCGTCTCGCCGGCGCAGCGTCGCGCGCCAGGTGGTGGGCTGCGATCGGTCGCCGTAGAACGCCGGCTTCTTGCCGTCCTTGCTGGCGTAGTAGCAGGGCTCGTGGGCCCAGCGGTAGTCGCTGTGGCCTGGCGTGATGCTGTGCTTGTCCCAGATGAGGTACTGCCGCTCGACCAGGCCGGCGTCCCGGAGGGCGTCGTCGAATTCCTTGCGGGTGCTCGAGGCGTGCCAGACGTAGAATCCGGCGTCCTCGGTCGTAAAGTGTGCCGCCTGCTTGAGTGCGGCCGTCACGAGCGCGTGCAGCTCATCGTTGCGCTTGTTGTCGCCCGTGATGACTTCGAAGTCGCCGCTCTTGGCCTCGTAGCTGACGCCGTAGGGTGGATCCGTGAAGACCATCGCCGCGGCGGCGTGGCCCATGAGCTTCTGGACGTCCTTGCGGTTCGTGCTGTCGCCGCACATGATTCGGTGCTCTCCGCAGACCCAGACGTCGCCGCGGCGCGCGATCGCCTTCTTCTTTACGCCGGGGAGGTCGTCTGCGTCGGTGCCTTTCCGGTCCTCAGCGCCTTCATTGAGGATCTGGTCGAGGGTCTTAAGGTTGAGGAGGTCCATCTCGAAGCCGGCCTGGTCGAGCTCGAGGACGAGGCCCTTGAGCTTGGTGTCCTTGAAGTCACCGCCCGCGGCGTTGGCCGCGATGCACGCCGCCTTCTCGGTCTGCTCGTCCCAGTCGACTTCACGGTAGGGCCAGCTCGCCCGGGATCCGCTCACGATGCTCCCGATCGCCACGGTGCCGTGCTCGTCTTTCGCCGGCATCCTCCGGATCTTCGCACTCGCGGACAGGTGCTTGATGCGCTGGTGGCCGCAGACGAGGCGCTTGCTGCGGACGTTGTAGACGATGCCGCTCAGGTCACCGAACTTGGTCATGCTCTTCCCGAGCTGCTTGCTGCGCCGGTCGCTGATGTAGCGGGGGTTGTGCTCGGCCGGCGTCAGCTCCCGGACGATGGCCGGCGACGTCTTCTTCTTCGCCCTAGCCACGGTCAGTTGCCGGGTGCGAGGGGATGGACCTTCAGGAGCGTGGCGTAGAACAGGAGGTTGCGGCCGAGCGTCTTCGCCATCGTCTGCGTGGTCTCGTTCTTACGGCGCTTCTCGGGATCGCCGGCCGTGCCGCCTCCGGGCTCGCCTACCCAGTACGTCGCGCAGCCCGGGGGCATCGTGAGGCCCATGAAGGTCATCACCATCATCAGCTTGCCTATGATCGACATGGCGCCGTCCTCGTGGCCGGTGACGACGATGCCGCCGACCTTGTTGTAGAGCTGGTTCGGCTTGCCGGCCCGGTGCTCTTCGTCGATGTAGTCCATGCGCTCGAGGACCCGCTGCAGGAGCGATGAGCATCCGCCCCACCAGATAGGGGTCGCCAGGATGAGGACGTCGCAAGCCTTGATCTTGTCGGCGAGCCACGGCCAGACGTCGCCGTCGCCGGCGTCGCGGACGACCCCGGCCGGGATCGTGTAGTCGGCCAGCCGGACCATCTCGGTCTGGACGTCGGGGCCGGCCATGCCGTCGAGGACGAGCTGGGCGAGCTCTCCGGTGTTCGTTTCGTCCGGGGCGTGCTTGAGGGATCCGTTGAGGACGAGGACTTTCATCGAGCCTCCTTCACGCCCATGAGCTTCTTCGGGGCTTCCTTCACGACCGTGAACTTCTTCGGCATCGTGACGGGCGCGCCGACCCAGTAGACCTTCCCCTTCTCTCCGAAACAGAGCCGGATCTCGGTGACGGGCTGGCCGTTGCGATCGCGGGACCAGTACTCGGGCGCGCTGTTGCAGACGATTTTATTCTTGGCCGCGTGCGCGCCGCAGCCGGTGGCGAGGACCGCGGCGAAGGTCAACAGGCCGAGGCCGAGGACGAGTGCGATCTTACCGAGTCTCTTCTGGTCCATGAGGTCTCCCTGCGTCTAAATCGTGCGGGCCCCCGGCTTGCTTCGCAACCCCGGCGATATTGCCCGCGCGTCGCTTCGGAGTCGGGTCGAGATCGCTACCCGCTCTAAGCGCTGAAGGACCGCCAGCATCTTAACACGATCTCGGCGCCGTGGTCAACGGCTACAGGAATAGGCCCTGCTGTGGGTCATACTCCTCCTTCGTTTTTTTGTTCCTGATGCTGGTCGAGTACTCCGAAAACTTGTTGCTGCGCCAGATGTACCGATTAGCCCAACGCGCCACGTCCCTGAGCTTCTTGACGGTCCAATCGAAGCGCGCGTGCGGCTTCCGATCGAGAGAATTGAGCTTGATGAACGGCTGGACGTGCGGCTCCCCTCCCCAATCGATCACTTCCTGGATCCGCTGCATGCACTCGGCGAACGGCTCGTTGCCGATGAGGACGTAGATGCGCTTCTTCTTCTTCGAATCGCGCAGCAGGGCCATCGCCGGCTTCACGTACTTGCGCTCGTCTATCTCATCGTAGGCCAGGCGCCAAGGCCCGCGGTTGATGCGCGCCCAGCGCTCGTAGACGGCCGGCGTGAAGGTGCGAGGCTCAAATCCGCTGCTAGCGTCCATCAACGGGACGTCGCTTTCCTCGTAGCGGCGCACGATGTAGTCCTGGTAATCGGCCGGCAGCGCCGAGAGGTTGCTGTCGCAGAGCATTGGCCGAACGGGGAACTCCGGCAGCAGCGTGAACTCCTTCCCCTCGAGCTTGGGCACGATGCAGAACCAGCAGCCGACCGGGCAACCGCGACTGGCGAAGGTGGCGTCTGAGTTGTGGCGCGCGATCGCGTCGGGCAGATCGCCGCCCACCTCGGCGACGTCGGCCAGGTACTTCTTGAGCAGGAAGGTGGCCGGCCCTCCGGCCCGCACTCGGTACCCAGCGGCTTTATAGAACTGGGCGCGCTCGTAGGCGTCGCGCATGTGCCAGGTGAAAGCGACGGAGAGGTAGGCGGTGTCGCCTTCGATCCATTCCGCGATCCCACCAACCCAAGCCATTAATTAAATCTGCCTCCGCCCTTGCGCTCGGTGCGGACGTGTTCCGGCAAAACGCAAGCACACCAACTCGGATGGTCCATGCTCGGGATCCATCCAGGGATGCGCTGCTCGATATTCGTGATGACCCAGCAGCGGTAGCAGAGGTTGTGGCGGTTGACGCGGACGTCCTCGCCGCACCGCTTGCAGCAGCGCTTCTTCGGGACCGGCGTGCCTTCCTTCGGCCGCTCCCGTTCCTCGGGCGTCCACTTCTTGGCCGGCGTCTCGATCGTGTCGGTCATCGGACGGTGCTGCCGATTCCATCGAGCCACCAGCGCTTGCGGCTGATGTCGTGAGCGGGCAGCGCCCGCGGGGTGAGCAGCTGCCGCTCGAGCCTCTTCTTCTTCTTGATCCAACAGTCGTTTTTAATTCTCATCGCTTGGTCCTCATGACCGCCCGCTTCCCGTCGCCCCACCAGATGGTGTACTTGCCGACGTTCGCCTTGTGGGTCTTGTGGCCCTTCTCGCCCTGGCAGGTGACGCGCCCGCTGGCGAGATCCGTTTGGGTCGTGCTTCGGCAGCGGCTCATCGTCTTGCCCAGTACCAGAGCCAACAGAACAAGCGCAGCCACCACGGGTCACGCAGGCACTCGTCGATCGCGTCGCCGGCCTCGCTCATATGCCGCACCCGGTGCAGAGCACTTTTTCTTCCGACGTCCACTCGCAGCCGCCCGCGCATTCTTGCCCGTCGATGCAGCGGCAGACCCGGCACGTCCCCGGCTTGTTCTTTCTACGCTTTACCATGATCGGCTAGTCTCCCTTACTTCACGAACTCGATAGGCTTGGTCTGGCGCTTAATCACGGACGGGTACTGGATCGCTGCGTCCGCGAGCATCTCCTCGGCCGACTCGTAGCCGAATCCCAGAAGAGCTGAATTGCTGGCCCCGCGGTGGTCGATGGTGTAGTCGTGCCAGGCCACGATCCTAAACGGCGGGACGATCGATTCCTTGGCTGCTCCCTGCGCCTTCGTGTTCTTGGGCACATGCCGGCCGTCGATGCCCCAGAATATCTCATCCGTGTAGGCCTTGATGCCGGTCTTCTTCTCGAGTTCCTCAGCGCTGCAGATCATCCCCGAGTCGTCGCCCAACCAAAGGAAATGCCCGACGTCGCGCAAGCATCCGAAATAGAGCAGCTTCTTCATCTTTGCATCTCTCTCTGCCATGGTCTCTCCCTATACTCCTTCATGTTTCGGTGGGTCTTACAATAACCTTTTACGAGGCCGTACGTGTTCAGGCAGCGGTGCTCGGGGGCGTAGTTCCTCCCCGCCGGGCAGATCGCGCGGCACTGGCTCACGACGCTGGCCCGGGGCATTCGTCGTCGCAGTCTTGCGGGTAGCATCGGTCTTTGACCAAGTACTTTATCGGCTTTCCCAGCTTCTCGGCGTACCAGATCTCCCGTCGTGTTGATTCGCCGATGTAGCCGTCGACGTTCACGACGAAGACCTCGTCGGCCATGTCGATCTTTTTCAGGTGCAAAGCGTCCATCGCTTCCGCGATTCCTTCGGCCTCGGCTTGATGATGCGCTTTAATGCCCGGGTAGTCGGGGGGCAAAAAGTGAAGGCCGAGCGCGATCTTCCCGAGCTTCTCGCACTCCCACATCAGGATCGCCATCACGGCGATGAAGCGCGACGATCCACAAAAGCAAACTATTCTAGGTTTTGGCATCTCTCTCCCGCCCTACCGCGGCCCACGGCGCCGGTCGTAGTACCTGAGATGGGCCTGGGCCCACTCGAGCGGATCCCCGCCGTGGCTCCCCATCTCGGGGGACCGGAAGGCCGCTTTGGCTTTCTTGCAGTCCGCGCATCCGGGGACCGGCATCAGCTCTTCCCCTCGGCGCGGAGGGCGGCGGTTTTTGCATCCATGTCGCCCTTCACATGATGGCCTATCGCTGTATGGCCCTGCGATCTGCGCCATTGGTGTCGCTCAAAGGCAAACTTAGTCGCGTCGTGCCAGCCTTCCAAATACTCCCGCTTGTCCCGTTCAGCCAGCGCGGTAGGGCCGGTCAGGGAGAGGGCGTCGATAATGTATTTCCGGTCACAGGAACATAAGACACAACCACCTTCGCATCTGGTAGGACCTATCAACGCCTCGTCTTTCCTCTCGACCAGGGCCGTCAACTCGGTCACCTGAGCCTCCAGCCCGCGGATCGCCCGGTCCTTCGCGTCGTCTAATTCGCTCATGACTTCCTCCTCAGCGCCGCCAACCGGACCATGAGGCCGAGGTGGCACTTCTCGCAGGCGTGCTCGGCCGCTTCCTGGATCTCTTCGGCGCGCTCCCTCTTCCCGTACTCCTCGAGGGTCTTCGTCGGGCTCTTGATGCTCTGGAGGACGGAGTTGAACAGGCTGCAGGCCACGCAGAGTATGCTCTCCCCGCAGCAGGTCTCTATCCTGGCCTCCATCACCTGGACCGCCTTGTCGACCTTCGCGTGGAGTCTCTCGTTCTCCCTCTTCTCCGTCGTCTGCATGTAGGCGACGGCCGCGCACCAGACCTCAAAGAGCTTCTTGCGCTCGATCTCCTGATCTTCTGTCCACCCAACCCCAGAGCCGATGCTCTTGCCGGGCATCAGCATGCCGGTCGCCTTATAGAACGCCGCCGCGGCGATCTCGAATGAATCGCTAGTAATCATCGTGGTCTCCTTTCTATGCTCATCCTGGTCTCCTGGTCATGGCCCTTCTTAATTTCCTCATTCCTGCCGCCATGAGGCGGTGCTTCTTACCCGCCTCTGTTTTTTGATATCGCATGCACTGCTTGTTGTGGCACGATTTGCACTGCGACGTTCCGCCCGGTCGGCCTGCCTGCTTGTAGTTTCCGCGGACTTCCCCGCAGATAGAGCAAAGAGAACCAGCCATCAGTTTTTATATTTGGCTTCCCTGTAGCAGATTGCCTCTATCAGGAGTATCCGTGCGATGTCCCCGATGCCGATCCGGACCCCGAGCCGTTGCCCCTCGGCCTTCGCCTCTCGGGCCATCTTCTTGCGCAGCTCCCTGGTGTCCCCGGTGGGGAATAGTGCGAAGCGTTTTTTAGGCATCGGGACCTCCCTCGGCCTTGGCGATTGCGGCGCGGGCATCGTCGCGCGTTCTGACAGCCCTTTCCCGCACCTCATTAATCCATTCAGGAGCCCCGTTCATTTCAGGGTATGTGGTGTCGATATCCTCTATAGTCTCTTCGGCATTGGTTAAGGCGCGCTCAGCGGCAATCTTGAAGTCTGGCGCGGCGGCGATGAGGTGGGCATCCGCACCGTTGGGTACAATGATCGCTCCCGTCCACTGTGCCCCGCCACCATAAGCAACAGACTCCACGTCTCGAGTCCTCACTGGACCCTGCAACGCATCTGAACAGAAACTCCCATGCACATCCTTCTCTAAGTCCAGCCAACTCCACGGCCCCGGCGTGTGCTTCTGCGTCGGCGCGTCAACCGATGTCCGGCGCGGATCGTCTTGGTGTATGGACTTTTTCTTGGCCATTTTTCCCGCCTCCCTTATGCTATCAATAGTATAGCAGATTGATAGCACTTCATCAAGGGGCTATTTCCTCGGCCGTCCGGGCCCGCGTTTCTTTTTAGAGTGCGCCTTTGCCTCGTAGCATTTCTTTCCGCAAATGCCCCGGTGGGTGTGTCCGTCGATCCTCGGACGCATCGTGTACTTCCGCTTCTTCGGCTCGGCCTTCATGGACTCGGACCTGTGATCGATCGGCTCGGCCGCGGGGGCCGACGCCATGTGGGGGTGGATCATCCGCGCGATAGCGCGGGCGACGAGCCCGGGGAGCTCGTCATGCGTGACGTAGATCCCCGGGCGCGTCTTAGGCTTCTGCCCCTTCGCCCACAGTGTCTTCATTTCTTTTTCTTGGCCTCCCAGGCCTTGGTGGCCTCGACCTTCCACTTTTTGCGGAGTTTCGCCGTGTCGATTCCGTACGAGTTTGCGAACTTGCCGGCGTCGCTGTATGCCATCTTCTGGCAGAGGACGGCGGTGGCCGCAAACTCTAAACGCTCTTCCTGTGTTCTGGCTTTATCGAAGCCCTTCTTGAATTCTCCGAGTGAGTTGTAGCCGATGCTCTTCAGTCTGGCCGCGTAGCCCTGGTTCGGATGGCCGCGCGTGATGTCGTTGAAGACTTCCTCGGCCATTTTCTTAATCGTTATTTTGTCTACGATAGCCACGAAGGCCTTGTCGTCGATGAACTTGTCAATGAAGGCCTTCTCCGGGGATCGCCGCGGGGTCGAGTTGCTGCTGCTCGAGCTGCTGCTGCTCTTCTTCATCTCCTTCGTGGTCATCTTGCGGGCGTTGTAGTAGTCGCCGTTGTAGAGGACGGTCGCGTCGAGGCTCCTGGGCGGATTTTCGATGTCGATGATCTTCCCGACCTTGAAGCCGCTGAGGATCAGCCCCGGGTAGGCGTGCTGGGTCTTGATGATCTTCGCCTTGGGGAATCGCTTCTGAATCTCGTTGGTCGTCTCTTCCTGGAAGGCCTTCTCCTTGGCCGTGAAGCACTTCGGCTTCGTGCAGCTACCCTTCTTCGCTCCCGGGAACAGCATGCCCTGGTTCCCGCTGTTGTAGGCGCATGCGACGCAATCGAGCATGCCGGCGTAGGGCTTGGTCTTCGGGAATGAAGCCTTGTCGAGCGAGTGCTCTACTTCGTCGTCGATCGATCCCTGTAGCGATTTGACCGAGTGCTCGGTCTCCTCGGCCTGCCAGCTCTTGTGCCATTCCGTGAAGAACTTCTCCCGCTCCTTGACGTCGATTCGGAGCAGCTGATGGCCGTGACCCGGCTGCAGTTCTCCCTTGTCGATCGCGTCGAGGATCTTCTTGGGCAGCTCGGTCAGGCGGGTGGCCCGGTAGACGTATGCGATGCTTTTGTTGATTTTTCCGGCCAGCTCTTCGACGGAGTACTTCTTCGCGTCGAGCAGCCTCCTGAAGCCGGTCGCTTCCTCGATCGGGCCTAGATCCTCCCGGTGGAGGTTCTCGTCGGCCTGGTAGAGCGAGGCCTCGATCGCGTCGATCTGGTGCACCTCGGCCTTTACGGTCTTCTTCCCGAGCTGCTTCGAGGCGATGAGTCGGCGCTCTCCGCAGACGAGGATGAAGCGGTCGTTCTTGCCCGGCCGGAGGGTCAGGGCGTTGATAATGCCGCGGTCCTTGATCGATGCGGCCAGTTCGGCGATCCTGGCCTTATCGACCTTCTTGCGGATCTGGCTGAGGACGTCGATCTTGCTGACGTCGACCTCTCCTGCGAACGTCGCTTTCTTGATTTCGATGGTGTTCATGGGGTCTCCTTGGTTGATTTAGGGGATGGGACAAAAGTGTGGACATTTCTAGCCTTATTTTTTAAAGGTTTTTTGATTTTGTCTACAAACCGGAAATCGGCCGGGACATTTCTGTGGACATTTCTAGCCTTAGTTTTTAAACGTTTTTTGCATTTGTCTACAAAAATACCTATATTTAGGATTAATATACACGCTACGCGAGGCGTTTCTGTCACTCTGGGCCCGGAGGGAGGTCTATGTCTCTCAGAGCGTCCCATTGTAGACATTTCCATTTTATGCTGCTCTGCGCTGCCGATAAATGTCCCGGCAGGGGTGGGACAATTCTGGGCTTTGTAGACGTTCATTCCAGGAAATCCAGGGGGATCATGACTCCGCGGCCCTTGACCGCGCCGAAGCGGGCCGGGTGGGCGGTCGTCTCGGCGTCGGGGATGCGCTTGAGGACGCGGGCCCAGCCGTGAGCCCAGGTGGTCTGCGCCAAGATGCCGGCGATCGCCGTGTGGGTGTTGCTGATCGTGAAGTGGTCCTGGTCGATGCGGATGCCGAGGCGCCAGAGGGCCTCCTCGGCCGTGGTCTGGGTGACCTTGTCGTCTTGGTTCCCGCTCGTGACGAAGGCTATCTTGATCAGCTCGGCGATGCTGCGGTCGTGGGTGGGCGGGATCCTCACTACGTGCTCCAGGATTCGCGCTAGGCACAATTGCTCGTCATTCTGGTCCTGAACGCCCTTTTGTTCGCTCCAGTCCTGCTCCTCGAGCCATTCACGGGCCTCCTGCGGCTCGATGAGGCCCTCGTCGAAGAGGCTGTAGGCGCCGGCGAGCAGCACGCCTATCTGGTCCCCCATGCGTTGGGAGCCGATGACGGCCGCGCCGGCCGAGGCGAAGGTCTCTGAGTTCTGCCGGATGACGGGTACCAGGCGGATGCTCCGGGCGATGAAGCGGCGCACGTAGGTTTCCGTGAAGGTGTCCGCGCAGAGGACCTTGAGCTTTTGAAACTTTTCAGGATCGTCGCGGCGCTCTATAGAGAGGACCGTGACCCGGGTCGAGTCGGCGTGCTGCTGCAGGCCCACGCCGATCGATGAGAAGGCGAAGCAGCTGCGGATGCGGTAGGTCTTGGCTATGCCGCCCGGCGTGCCCTTGATGATGGCCGCTCCGGTCTCGCTCGAGGCCTGCCTCGCCAGGGCGAGGATGTTCTGGATCCGGATCTGGGCTCGCTGGTCGGATCCCTCGGCTTCATCGAAGACGATCGGCCGGGCGTCGTGGCCCAAGATCTGCCGTACGCCGGCCTCGGTGGTCTCGCCGAGCACTGGGATCCCGATCTCGCCCAGCATTCGGCGGATGATATGGTCGATTACCCAACTTTTACCGCAGCCAGCGGGCCCTGTGAGCCATATATGGGGTCTCCAAGCGAGGGCGCCACAGATCGGCGCCACGGTCGCCCAGCCGGCCAACAGGCGGGCGCTGATGGGCCTTTCCCAGTTCACGAGCTCGCAGATATCGATGAGGGTGTTCGCGTCGTCTACAGGGAGGGGGTCCGAATGCTCGACCGGCATGGGCGGCGCCGCCTGGTAGACGTAGTAGCCGAGGCCGACGTCCACGATCGGGGTCTCGGTGTCGCCCACCACCAGGCGATCGCCGAGGTGCAGGACGGCGCGGTTGTTGTCCCACCAGGCACCGCGGCCGCGGACGCGGGAGACGTCGTAGACGCCGCGGGCCTCGGCCTGCCGGATGAGGGCGTTCGCCGCCATGTCCCATTGGACGCCGTGCTTGCCGGCGTAGGAGGCCTCCCAGTACTGCAGGGGGGCGAGGCGTAGGAAATTGAGCTTCGTGTGGCTCTCGGCGCGCAGCTCCACGATCTGGCTGCTGCCGCGCGGGAGGTAGAAGTAGGATCCCTGGTTGTAGCCGAGGATCTGGAATTCGCGCCGGGCGTCCTCATCGGCTTTATCGCGCGCCGCGGCGTCCTTCTTCGTGATCGATTCGACGGTCTTGTCGACCTGGTCCCGGGGGAAGGGGGGCTTGCACTTGTCAGCCCAGAGGTAGAGGCTCGAGCGGACGATATCCACCGGCATGCTGTGGCCGAGGAAGTAGCCGGCGAGCTTCGCGCAGATATCGTCGCGCTGTCCCTCCCCCACGCCATCGAGGGCCTGCGCCACCCACTTGGGCGCCTCGGGCCCGACGTTGGTCCCGTTCTTCTTCGACTTGGTCGAGGCGGTCCTCTTGATGAGTTCGACGAGCGCTGCCGGCGCCGCGGGGATATCGTCGCCTAGGCGGTACTCCCACTCGTAGACGTGGCCGCTAGGATGGATGCTCGGCGGTGCCACGATGTAGCCGATGCCGCGGATATCGACGAGGGGCTTCTCAAGTTTGCCGGCCGCGTTCTTCTTCTTCTTGAAGAGGTTGACCCGATCGCCGAGGTCCTCTTTGACGCGCAGGAGGACGTGATAACCGCTCGACGTCTTGGATCGTGGGGCCTTCGCCGGCAGCTCGATCCCAGCTTCCTCTAGGACTTCTTCGGCGCCCTCGCCATCGAGGTCGACGGCGATCAGGCCGCGGCCGAGGAGGACCGCCACGTTGTTGTCGGTGCGCGCGAACCATTTCTGCAGGTCCTCGATCTTGGGTGCGGTGTTCTGGTACTTCTTATAGCCGAATCCGCGCGGGGGCTTCTTGCTGCGTGGCTGCAGGGGGATGGGGTGGAGCCCCTTCTCCAGGTAGTGGAGCGCCCAGGTCAGCTGGTCACCCACGGATGATCTCCTTGGCCTGATCGACGCTGTCCGCGAATCCGGCAAAGCCGCCGTCGCGCCTGACCGCAGCTATGAAAGATTCCTGTTCCGCCAACCGAGTGGGCTTCGTGTAGGCGCCGGGGACCTTGACCTCGATCGCCGTGAAGACGGCGACGGTATCGCCGACCATATCCATGGTCACGATCGTCGGCGTCCAGCCGATGAGGTCGCTCGAGCCCTTCCCGAGGCCGGCGTTGACCCAGAGTCCCTGCGTGGTCTTGAAGCGCCCCACCAGGTTTCGGAATAGCGGGATCTGCAGGCCGAGCCGGATGATCTGCATGAGGGGAGTCTCGGCGTTCACCGTGCGGATCTCTCAAATAAGGACCCCGCGGCGACGGCTGCCCGCCCGAGCAGTGGGCGTCGACGCGAGGTTAAGTTGGATTGCTGCCGGGCGGGCATGGTCACGATTCTATTTTCTCCTGATGAGTTTGTCAACTTTCTCGACGCGATGGCCGATCCAGCGTGCGCAACAGACTGCCCAGGAATTCCCAACAGCTTTATATCTCGGGCCGTCTGGACATTGGTCAGCGGTCTTTTTTCGCCATGGGATTTTAGTGTGGTCGTCCTTGAAATCCTGAAGGCGTTCGCACTCACGTGGCGTTAGACGGCGGACGGTCATCCCAATCTTGGCGTAATTCTGTTGCTGAGCTCCTGGCTCACTCGTGACTGATCCAGATGTTTTTCCGTCGCCTCCAATGAGGCGCACCTCAGATCTGCTATTTTGCTGAAAAATATGTGGAGAAGAATCTCCTTGTGCCGATTCAGCTTTCAGTGGAGGACATTTTTTTGTTGGATCTCCACCTGTTTTATTGTCTCGGGTATATCGACGAGGCTCAAAAATCATTGGAGCGTAATCACTTGGTCGATCACCAGCAGCTTCACGAGTCAAGGTCGGTGATATCTCGCCGTCGCCGTTCCCACGCATATCTGTGATTATTGGGATGCCACGGCCTGTTCCGTCTTCACTAGCGTCGAAACCTTCGCCTTTAAGAGTGTGGGCGACAGCGTGGGGTCCTCGGGCAACTAGTGATGGAGCTTTTCCATCATCTTTTATTTGTGGATCGTATTGAGCGTTTTCTCCTTGGTTGAACGCCGCTCGATCTATTGAGATTGGGCGACTTTTTCTAGAGCCGCTTTTAGCATCGGCGGAAGTTCTTTTCCGCGCTTCTTCGCTCGCCGAAGGATTCCCCTGCAGGCCTTGGGGCTCAAAAAGTACTTGCGCGGCACGTCGCCAACCTCCAAGATGTCCGACAACGAAGACTCGACGGCGTCGTTGGGGCACTCCGAAATATTGAGCATCGAGTACGCGCCAGGCGACTCCATAGCGGGGGCCATCGGCAATACCAGCGCCCGGCCACGCCCCGCCTTCACAGGGCGAGACAAGCGGATCCTCTGCTCCAATAAGCCCAGCGAGGAAGGCCCCAAAAGCGTTGTCTTCGGTGTTGAACCATCCGGGGACGTTTTCGGTGAGGTTCCAAATAGGTCGAATTGCATGAATCGCCTCCACGTATTTAAGAGTGAGTTTTCCACGGATCCCGCCGAGGGACTTCCGCAGGCCGGCGACGGAGAAGTCCTGGCACGGAGGACCGCCGCAGACGAGATCGACTTTCCCCCGGTATTTTCTCCAGTCCACTTTCGTCATGTCACCGAGGTTAGGCACACCTGGGAATCGATGCTTGAGGACCGCGCTGGGGAATTTCTCAATTTCCGCCAGCGCGACGGGCTTCCACCCTAAAGGTTTCCAGGCGACGGTCGCTGCTTCGATGCCTGAAAAAAAGCTGATGTATCTCATGCTCTATAATAAACGACCGTCTTTGTAAACATCATCTGCCTTTGGATTAAGCCAGAGTACTTCTGTCCGCACAAGGCCCATGTTGAGATTGGCCTTCCGGTGGTACCGTCCCCAGCCCTTGAGCGTGCGCTCGTAGAGGTCTGAGGCGTAGCCGCTGACGACCACGTAGCCCTTGAGTCCGGTCAAAACTCCGAGCAGCTTCTCATGGTCCGCGCTCGTCATTTCGTGCGCGTAGATTCCAGGCTTGTTTGATCTGGTCTCCGGGAGATAGGGTGGGTCGACGTAGTGGAGGGTGTCGTCCATGTCGAAGCGCTTGAGGACTTCAATGGCCGGTTTGTTCTCGATCATCACTCCGCGGAGGCGTTCGACAACGGCCGGGATGGCAGCAGGGTAATTTCTCCAATCGCCGCCCGGGCTGGCGCCTTCGCGTGTTCCGTTGATCCGGTAGCCGGTCGCGCGTGCCTTGTTCACGCTGTCGCTCCCGAAGCCCTGGTAGCTACGCACGATCAGCTGGCGCGCGCGTTCGATTGGATCCTTCGGCTCAGGTCCGTAGGACTTCTCGAATTCGGTTCTTGAGAAGGTCGTCAGATAAATCAGCTCGGATAGTCGGTGAGCTCTTTTTTGATTTCGGAGAACTCGGAAGAGGTTGACGACGCCGTCGTCCAGGTCGTTATAAATTTCCGAATGAACCCGGGGCTTCTTGAGAAGGACCGAGGCCGCTCCTCCAAATACCTCAGTGTAGACGCGATGCTGTGGAAAAAACCCAATTACCCAATCGGCCAACATCCATTTTCCACCGTGCCACCTGAGCACAGGACGCATTATTTTTCTCATGCCCCAGCCTTCGCCGGATCGCCGCCACGCTCTTGGTAGAAAATTCGCCACGCCCACTGGGGGGAGTAGCCGCGGCGCCGGCCTATCTCCTTGAGCTCGGGGTAGGTGTGGGCCTCATCGATCTCCCGGCGCCGCATGTCGCGCAGCGCCTTCTTGTCGATCTTCGTTAAACTTCCTTCTTCGACGTCGGGGGCGTCGGTGTCCACGACGTAGGTGTGGCCGCAGGCTGGACACTTCGGGCCAGGCCTGTGGCAACGATAGCACTTCGGGCATTGCCTGACCTGGATATCCGCGACGATAGGCCCGGATCCGTTCGATCGACGCTTGCGTCCCTCGAGCGTCCACTCCCGTTCTTCGTCGGCGCTGCCGAATTTGAAGGTGTTGCCGGCGTGGTCGAGCACCAGGCAGTGGGGCTTGTGGCTGGCCGCGATCGCGGCGAGACGGCCGTCCCGGGCGCTCGTATCGAATCCGGGGGCGTAGACTGGCCGGAGGCCTCGGCCGATTTGCTGCAGGTAGACCGTGAGGCTCTTTGTCGGCCGCAGGCCGATGATGGCGCTGATGTTCGGGACGTCGGTACCTTCGCTGACGAGTTCACAGCTGCTCAGGACCTGCAGCGAGCCGTCGCTGAGGGCGGCGATGTTCTTGCGGATCTCGTGGAGGGGCATCTTGCCGTCGATGCTGGCCGCGCGGAAGCCGGCTCGAGCGAACTCGGCCGCGACGTCCTGAGCGTGCTTGACGTTGACGCAGAAGGCGACGGCCGGCTTGCCAGGGCAGAGGTCCCTGTAATGCTGGACGGCGTCTCCCGTGATGGTCTTGTCGTCCATGACGTCGGCGAGTTGCCGGAGGTGGTAGTCGCCCATGCGCGTGGCGACTTTGCTGAGGTCGACGGCCTTCTTGGCGCCGTAGGGGATGGGCTCCACGAGGTATCCGTCGTCGATGAGGTCCGCGATGCTCGGGCCGAGGACTAGTTCCTCATAGACGTCCTTGAGGCCGCGGCCGTCGGATCGGCTGGGCGTCGCTGTAACGCCGAGGACGTACGCCTCCGGGAATGCGTCGTAGATTTTCTTGTAGCTGTTGGCCGTGGCGTGGTGCCCCTCGTCGGTGATGATGAGGTCGAACTGATAGCGATCGAGCCGGCGCACTAGGGTCTGGACGCTCGCTATGACGACTTTGTCTCCGAAGAAGCTGTGGCCGGGTGAGATGATGCTGTGGGGGATGCCGCAGGCGCGTAACTTCTCAGACGCCTGAGTGAGCAGGCTGTCACGGTGCACCAGGATGACGGTGCGTGTGTTCTGGGCCGCGGCCAGCTCGGCGATCTTCGTGAAGACGATCGTCTTACCGCCGCCCGTCGGGAGGACGTAGAGCGCGCGCTGGATCCCCCGTTCAAAGGTCTCCTGCAGGTCGTCGATACCGCGGTCCTGGTACCCGCGTGGAATCAGCTTCACGGGCCTAGTAGTGGCCTTTCTCGGTGTGGGCCCTGGGATTGACCAGGATCGCTTCGAACATCTTGTCGCTGACGTTGCGCCGGAAGAGCTGCGTCCTTCCTTTGGTCGGGTGCTTGAAGCTGGTCCCGATCGTGTGCGTCGTGTAGTAGACGTTGATCTGGACCGGCCCCAGGGCGCCGTGGTTCTTCGTGAGGATGAGCAGCTTGTTGGCCGGCTGCTCCTGTTCGACGACGTAGCCGTTGCGCAAGCCGATCTTGGCGTAGTGCTTCGCGCGGTTCGTGAGGTTGGCAGTGCCAATGACGGCACTCCGGACGACGATGGGCTTGTCGCTCTTCTTCTTCGCCTTCAGTTCCTTCGTCGGTCCTCCGAAAAAGTCGGAGAAAAATTCCCTGATTCCCATGTTGGTGGTCTCCTTGAAAAATCAACGTCCCGCGGGGGCCCCGCTTGCTCGAGCCAGGGCCCCCTGGACTATCTTCTATCGCCTCCAGGGCGCGCGCGCCTTGCGCGGCGCCGGACTGCTGGCCGCAGGCTCCGCCTGCCTGGTCGACTTCTCCGAGGGCTCCGGCTCTCTGCTGCTCTGTCCCGGTTCGGCGCCGGGCTCATAAGCCGGCTTCTCGGCCGGTCGCTCCGCCTGGTCGTCGCTGATGTAGAACTTCTTGATGGCGTTCTTGGGGTCGTACTGCGGGTCGTTCTGCTCGACGATGACCTTGGCCCGCACCGTGACGCCCATGAACATCTTCGGCACGACGTCGATGTTGCCCTCGAACGGGATCCCGAAGGCATGCAGGCAGCGCAGCGCCATGCCGTGGCCGTTGTTCTCGCCCTTCACCGCAGGGATGAAGGTGAGGTAGTGCCACAGCCGGCGTCCTTTGTAGGGACCGTCGGCGACCGCCATCTCGAGGATGAACTGGTCGTGGCCGGCCTTCTTCGACTTGAGGGGGTTCCCCTCCTTGTCCTTGTCCTGGACGTCGACGCATTCCAGGAAGTAGTCGCCTCCGGGGTACGTCGAGCCCCGGTCGGCGGTTGCGTCTCCGTAGTATTGAACCATGATGTTTTTTTTGTTCTCCTTTTTTACTTGTTTTTCTTGCGAAGTTTGGTCTTGGGTTTCGCTTTCCCGTTCGTCTTGAAGTTCGCCGCGAACGCCTCGTAGGGATTGGCCTTCGGCACCTCGAACTCCTTGCCGTCGAGCTCCTCGAGGCGGGAGCCCCAGAGCGCCATGTCGCTCGGCGCGTTGAAGCTCATGTACTGGACCGAATTCCGTCCGATGATGCGCTTGCTGATGTAGGCGATCATCTCAGCTTGAGCGGCCAGGTAGGCGCCGCCCTTGCCCGGCACGTTGATGCCGGCCGGCACGATGACGTTGCCCTTGCTGTCCTTCTCCGGCGCCTTACAGTGGGCGACGAGGATGACGAGCTTCCCGCTATCCTTCATGTATTCGGCGAATGCCCGAATCCTGGTCTTGAGTTCGTTCCAGAATACGAAGTCCTTTTCCGTGGGCTTCCCGCTCTTCGGGTCCTTGCCCATGCTGCGAAGGATGTCGTCTTCGAACCACATGACCAGCTCGTCGATGGTGTCGATGACGACTGTATTTATGCTGGCATCGTTGAGAACGAGTTCGAGGACGTCGCCGAACTCTTCAAGAGCTGTTTTAAGAACTGCTCCCGACTTCTCGTCGACGGTCTCGGTGATGTCGTGGATCCGAAGGCCCTTCCCATCGATGCGGTCGCCTCCGCTCTTCTCGAGCATGAGCACGTACGCATTTTTGAACTTAGCGAACGTAGTGCTCTTTCCTGATTTGGGATGTCCGACGCCCAGCATGAGGCCGCTGGTCGGGACTCCCGTCGTCTTCTTGCCGTCGCGCGGGGCGACGAGTGTTGCTGTCATTTTGGTCTCCTGTTTTCTTAGTCTTTGCCTGAATTCGTCGTTGACGGAGTTCTCGAAGCAATCAGGTTCGTGCACTCCGTCTTCGCAGCCGCATGGCATCATACGGTCCAACATTTATCGAACCGCCATCCGCGGCTTCTGCCCGATCTTGAGGCCGGGGATCTCGCGCACGCCTCCCGAGATCGCGGCGTCGACGGCCCTCTTATTGACCTCGACCTTGAGGTACTGGCGCGGGACCTTATCGAGGTCCTCGAGATCGTAGCCCCAGACGAGGTTGACGCTCCCGCTGCCATGCTCGGTCTCCACCTTGCGAACGGTTTCCTCTATAGGCCCGGTCGAGAGCGGCTTCGGCGCGCTCCGGCCGAGACGCGCGGCCTTGCGCTGGGCTGCTTCTTCCTTCGCCTGGCGCTCGGCCTCGGCCTCGCGGCGCCGGTTCTCCTTCACGGTGAAGTACTCACCGATCTCGCGGCGCAGACGATCTTCTTGGCCGAGTCCATCGGCGCCGAGCGCCTTGATGACGGCGATGATCTTCTTCTTGTTCTTCTCGAGCGGGGTCGTGAAGTACTTCTTGAGATCCTCGAGGCCCTTCCGCGCCTTGGTCAGGTTGACGACGAGTTCGTTGGCGCGGCTGTTAGTGACCTCGTCCTTGACCGCAACTTTTGCGGCGAGCTGCGCTTGCTCGATGATGTAGGCAGCATATTTCTCAATTTCCGCGAGGCGTTTAGCGGACTCAGGCGCGAATTCGAGATTATATGCTCCGCGAACGATCGCCGCAGGTGGGTCCTTCTTCTTGGTCAGCATCTTCTTCGTCATGTTGGTCTCCTTAGCCCCTCTTCCCGAGGAACCATAACTTTTTTTTCGGCGTCGCCAGCGCGAGGTTCTGCGCGCGCTGGTTCGATTTCCAAAATTCCATGTGCCTGGAGCAGACGTCGCTCGCCATCTTTCCGCTGGGCCAGACGCCCGGCTGGTCGCTGTGCGGGCGGTCCTGGATGACGCAGCGCTTGTAGGTCGACTTGGGGTCGGCTCTGAATTTAACCACTTAAACGAAGTCTCCGCGGCGGTCTCGGCGCACGCCCAGCTCATCGAGCCGCTTGATGACAAGGTTCCCGCGCGGTCGGCTCTTGCGCGTGATCCAACGGCTGAAGGTGGAGAGGACGACGCCGCATTCGCGCGCCGCGGATTCCTGGCTCCCGTATTTCGTTACCAGGCCAGCGAGCGTCGTCATCGCTTCTTCCGACCGACGCGCTTGAGGATGTAGGTGCCGGGAGGGATCTCACCGAAGCCTTCGCTTAATCGAACACGCCTGTTGACGCGAATCTGATTGATTTCTTCTTTAAGGAGTCGTGCCTCTTTTTGGGATTCTTCAAAAAATTCCTTGGTCCGACGCTTCTCCGTTGTGGCGAGCTGCTCCGACTCCTTGAGAACCTCGATGTATTCGTTGCGCTGCTTGTGCTCGGTCTCCGCGTGGGGGTCGTGCTCGGCGAGCAGGGCGCCGTCACGGCTCCAGTACTCGGTGATGCGGCGGAAGGGATCATCCTTCCCGTTGCCTCGCAGGGTTAGGGTAGTCTGCACCACTTCGATGGTGCGTGCGGTTCCTATCGTGTTCGCCTTGTCCATGGGGGTCTCCTGGGTGGGGGGGCTGCTGGGCGGTTGGGCGGGCATCAGCTTTGCCTATTGTACGCAAACGCCTAAGCGATTGCAAGCGGCCAGAAGGGCAAATTTTCCTACCCCGAAGGGCCCACGGAAACGCCCCCGTCGGGCAGGGTCCCGGGGGGGCGCGGCGCCAGCTGCCCCTCTAAGGGCGGCGCCAGACAGTCAGGATTTCGGCGACGCGCCGCTTAAGCCGCGTCCATGCGGGGCCACTCTTGGATCGTTGGTCCGGTTCGCGCTTTCTCCATATGAAGCGCTGCAGCAGCCCCTTCCCTATCTTCCGAATCGCCACGCTGCGTCGATTCGGTGACCGTCCAAGAGCCCTCCGTGGAGGGTCTTGGACCAGGCGAGGTCGACGCGGCCGGCGATGTTGATGCCGAGTCGCGGCGCGACGTCTCCCCGGATGTTCCCCGGGTTGGTGACGAGGCCGGCGAAGTACCGGTGGGGCCTCCGCGGCGCCGGGCAGGTGGGCGTCTCGCGGTGTTGTATGACGGCCCTCGTTACCTCGAGCGTCGTGACCGGCTGCTCCACGATCTCCTTGGTGACGATGATGACGCCTGATGGTTCTGTTCGTGTGATCTCCTTGGTGACGACGATTCCGCGGACCTCGCGCTTCTCGACGCGCTTGTCGACCTTGCGTTCGACGGTCGACTTGGCGGCGACCGCGTACTGCAGTCGACGGATTGCCAGGCGTTGGGCTGCAATCAACGCGAGCAGCGCCAGGATCATGGCGTAGATCCTAGCGCGCTTGTTCCTGAGCAGCCCGAGGAGGAGCGGACTCACGGCTTAGGCAGCTTCGCCTTGCGCTCCAGGCCCTCGAGGATGGTCTCCTTGACGACCTTGCCGCCGATGAGGAGCGTGGCGATGAGGATGCTGGTCTGCCAATGGTCGACCGTGAAGCCGGGCATCCCACAGACGTAAAGGGCCGTCGCGGTGATGTAGAGCACCCACCCGAAGGTGACGCTCTTGCTGTCGGAATGGAAGACGTGCAGGAGAATTTTAGGCATTGATCGGTACCTCTTTATTGGTCTGGATTATTTTGAGCTTGAAAATCTGCTTTCCGAAGTGCTCCTCGAGGCGTTTGGTGGCAGCTCCGGAGGTGGCGACTCCCATCTGGTCTTTCTGAAGTTCCTTCCCGCCCACCCTGCTGCCCTTGCGGAAGCGCACCACGGCCTCTCCGGCCGCGACGCAGCCCTCGAGCTGTACGATGTAGTCTTTCTCGGCGTCGCCGGCCAGGTTGGCTGAGTGGATCTGCATGTTGTCGATATCCCGGGCATCCTCGCGCTCCGGAGTGTTCGGATCATCCCATTCTTCATAGCATTCGCCGTGCGCCGGCGAATCGGTGCGCCACTTGAAGAGGATGTCCATCGGCGCCGCCACGCAGGACTTCTTGGGGTCCCTCTTGCCGTCGCCGTCGACGTCACGGTAGGGCAGCTCGAGCGTGTAGCATTTGAACTTCCCGCATTCGCAGGTGATCTCGCCGAACGTGCCGTGCGCCTCGAGCTCCGGAGAGGACTTGAACCTTCGCAGTGTGGCGGTCTTCATGATTTTAAGGCCTCCAGTCGGTCGAGGACTTCCTTGTGATTGTCAGCGATATTGTCCTGCATGCGGTCGAGGTGGTGCTCGATTTTGGCGATGGCGTCGGTCAGTTCCGTCTTCGTGGCGAACTTGGTCGTGTTCTCAATCTCCATCTTATACATTCGCTCTAAAAAACTTTTTTCGATTTTGTCGGTGCGCGAGATCGCCAGATCTTTTTCGGTCCACAATTTTTTGATATTTCCGTCGAGGCGCTTGTCTTCGATGACGAGTTTCGACTTGATGCTGCCGATATAGAGGTGGTAGCCGCCTCCGATCAATCCTCCAAAAAGGATAAAAAGACCGAGGATATTTCGGAGGTCGACGAGAGTGAAAGTCATGGCCTCCACGTCAGGAACCTCCCGGTGCGACGATATTGTTCTCGCCGATGAACTGGCCGACGCGCGTCGATATCAATTCTCCGACGAGCCCGAAGAGGCCTTGGATGCCGTACTGCCCGGCCTGGTCGACGTCGCTTATCTTGAGGTCGATGAATATTTTTCCGTCGGTCCCGTTGGTCAGCTGCTGGGCGACGAAGTCCTCGGAGGATCCGTCGGGCTTGAGGATGCGAATCCGGTAGGACTCAAGCGTCTGGACGTCGAGGGGGTTCCCGTCCTCATCGAGCGCCTGGACGACGAGACGCACGCCGGTGTTGTCTTCCTGGAGCGAGAGGACCTGGTCGCAGGTATCGAGTTCTTTGCTGGACGCGCCGGCTACCTGCAGGGGAAACTCGAGCGTGGCGGCGATGACGGACGGATCCTCCGCGATGATCGGGCCCGGCCCTCCCCAGCCGTGGCCCCTGGTCAGTACTTTTCCCTCGATGCTCATTAGATGATGATGAAGGTGTCTCCCTCGGATGGCCCCGCGGAGAGCGGGGCGTAAGTCAGGATCTTCGACGTGCCGTCGTAGGTCAGGATGTTGGACGCCTGCCGGATCGCGCCGCCGCTCGTGAAGATGATGACGCGGCCGACGTAGACGCCGTCGGTCGTGTCCTCGAGATTGGTCGGGCACTGGGTCGTGTTGATGACGCCGGCGCTCACGGTGCCGCGCTGTTCGCTGCCAATGGCCTTCTCCATGTTCTTGGCGGCGTCCACGTTGTCACGTACGGCCGCGATCGCCATGCCCTGGCTCTGGGCGATGCCGATCTGGCCATCTGTGGCCACGGGGCCCCCTCCGGTCTGCAGGTAGAGTGCCTCGGAGGTCAGGACGTCGGTGATCGCCGCGGGGTAGACGCCGCTGTAGTAGCCCGTGCTGCCCTGCTCGGTCAGGGGGACGGCGTACTCGTTCCAGACGGAGACGTTGAATACCTCGAAGGCCTGGTTGTTGTCGTTCCAGACGCGGCCGTCGGGGTGGTGGATGACGGCGTACATGGTCCCACCGGGGGCGAAGAGAGTCTCTATTGGAAAGTTCATTTTTGAATCCTCGTTAACTGAATGATGCGGCCCTTTTTTCCATGGCGATCGCTATTGCTCTCAACCACTTTTCGGCTCTCCAAGCGCAGCGCACCAGGAGAATAGTCCCGATCGGGACCGCCGTCCCTGCGACGACCCAATAGTAGGCCTTGAGGACCGGGTCCAGGAAGTCGGCTATCGAGACCAGGAAGATGATAATCGTGATGGTCTGCATAATTATTGTAAATCAGTCAGCGCCAGCACTCCGTATTCCCCGCCCGACGTGCCGCTCGAAATTGCGAGCGATGGGACCAAGCAATCGGTACAATAATGGACTTCGCCGACCTTTCCCGGAACACGAACCGAGAGCTCCGCTAGGGTCTGACTCTCAAGTCCGACGGCTCCGGCCATGTCGAGAAGCGAGAGCGGGTTCGTCGTGCCAATGCCGAGATTTCCTGCACCCGTCAAGCGCATCCTTTCAGAGCGGCCCGTCTCGTTCGTATCCGTAGTCTTGAATCGGATGTCCGTTTCCTTCGACGTGGACGTGATGTCGGATGTCGCAAAAAAATCAATCGCCACCGTCTGACTCCCGAATGCGAGGGTATCATCCATCGCTCGGGCGTTCATGGTGCCGATCTGTGCTCCAGCTAAGACTTGCGCCGGAGAAGCGATTGTCCCTTCCGCCTGACGCAGGAAGATTCCACCATAAGCTGAGGAACTGAAAGTGCGAGGGGAGATCCCCGAAAACCCGTCCTCGCCTTCGAACTTGATCCCGGCAAATGTCGATCCGGTTGCGAAAATATGGAGCAGCTCGTCGGGCGAAGTTGTCCCGACGCCTACTTTCCCGTCCACCACGGTTAGCGTCGAGCCTCCAACCGAGAAAGCGTCGTCGAGGATAGTAAGAGAGGAAACCCAAACAAACGGTCCTGTAACAGGTACGGTGAATGAAGCCACGAGCTGTGATCCGGCTAATGAGAATTTAAGGTCTTGTCCTGCGAGGTCGATATCCCGGTTCATAGTGAGGCCCGCGCTATTACTGAACGTAGCGAAGTTGGCCCCGTTGCCCGAGATCGCCACCTGCCCGTCGGCGGGCCTGTAAATGCCTGTGTCCGGGTCCTCGTTGAAGCTGTAGCCGGGGAAAGCGTTGCCATGCTCCGAGTCCCCTGCGGCGAGTACCTGCCCGTTGAGCGTGAGACTCGATATATTCGTGATCTGGAAGTCGCCTCCGTTGAGATCGCCGCCGAGTTCCGGTGACGTATCGTTTACGAGGTCGGTACTGATTCCGGTGAGATTCGATCCGTCGCCGAAGAACGCCGAAGCGGTGACTGATGCGTTGCCGACGATATTTCCGGGAACTTCAAAGTCGCCCGAAGCCGTGAATGTACTCCTCACGGTGTCCCCGAATACGATGTCGACCTGGGAGGCGAGGTCGTCCTCGCTTGCCGAGATGATCCCGTTCCCACCAGCGCCGCCCGACCCTTCATATCCGATCCTGATGCCGCGCCTAACTTGCAAACCTTCGAAAGCGCCGCCTCCGCCGACATGCAGCATAAACTTGTTGTCATTTTGGGGATCACGGATAGACATGCCGGAGGACATGACCACCGTGAGATGTTGGTTGCCTTCGGTTGTATTTTGGAGTTCCAGCAATCCATCGGCCCCAAAAATTATAGCGGGTTCGAAAGTTCCGCTGCCGTCGAGTCCAGTGTTGGCAAAGATTTGGAGCTTGGCTATTGATTGAAGGGTGGTAGTGTTCCCAGGTGCGACCAAGACTATCCCCGCGTGATTCGTCGAGAACCGCCATCCCCAAGTTCTCGCCGTATCCATCCAAATCGTGTTGTCGTCGTCCACCGTCATATCGGAATTGGCCGAGACGGTCGAGCCCGTTATAGACCCATTGACCGTAAGCGAGGATACGTTCGTAATTTGTTTATCACGCCCGTCGAGATCGCCACCAAGCTCCGGGGTGGGATCGTCGACGACGGCGGCGATCCCCCCTGCGTTGGCGACGCAGGCTCCGGAGCCTTCCAGGACGTTTGCCCCGGTGCAGATGGTCTCCGCGTTGGTGTTGGTCGTGTGAGGGCCATCGGCGATGGATGAGACGAGCCTTGAATTCAGGTTCGCTAATGTCGAGAAAGCGAAACAGGCCGAGCTTCCGTCCAGAAGCTCGGCGGCGGCACAGTCTTGAGGCGCGCTGGTATCTACCGTCGGCACATGATGCTGATTCGCGGTGACGTTGGAAAGCACGGCATGGTCGGGCGTCGCTCCTAGAAGGGTTACGCTGGAGTCCAGGCGCGCGTTGGGCAGCGTGCCGGCCGTCAGGAGACTGGCGTCGGTCGTGTGTGGGCCGTTGGCGTTCCCGGCGATATCGCCGATGACCTTGGACCCCGAGACGCTGACGATGCTGGCGTCTAGGACGCCGCCTACGGCGACGCTCGAGGCGATGACGTCGGGACCCAGTTCGCCGGCGAGAACGCCGCTGGCCGGTACCGTGGTCGCCGGCCCGGCGGGGACGCTCGTGAGGCCTGAACCGTCTCCGGTGATGACGCCGGTGGCGTTGATGTTGCCCACCGTTAGTTCAACGCGGATCGTCCCGCTGGTGACGTTGAACTTGGCGACTTGCGGGAGGGGGGAATTGAGGATGCCCAGGCCTATTATCGGAGCCGCCTGAGCGGTGGACGCTAAGAGTAGGAGTATCTTAAGCACGGTTTCCCCCTTGGGCGGACTCCGCGGTAGTCGCGCAAAGCCCGCCCCTGTCAGATTTTAGAACGTGTTGCTTCCTTTGACCGTGACCTGCAGCGCGAGTCCCCCGGTGTCGGGGCCGACAGCGTTGGCGCGCAGGAAGCGGAATCCGATCTCCCCGAGATCGAACGGCTTGGTTCCCGAGGTGCCGTCCAAGACGATGCTCAAGCTGGCGATCGCAACGTCGAAGTAGGCGACGTTGTCGTTGGAGACCTGCCACTTGAAGCCCGTGTCGGGCAGCGTGGCGAACGGGAGGACGTCCAAGAGGTAGGACGTCTCGGCCGTGGGAGTCGCGGAACTCGCCAGGACGATCGAGGTGCCGGCCGTCGCGTTGTTCTTGGAGCTCGCCAGCGCGATGCGGTTGGCGTCGACCAGGATGCTGTAGTAGGTCGTCTGGTCGACCAGGCCGGAGATCGCCGTGTCGCCCTCGGTGTAGAGCGCGGCCAGGCCGGTCGTGAGTTCGTGCGCGGGGATCGTGATGTTCGAGCTACTGAGGGCCCAGGCGGCGTTGACGGCGCCGACCATCGAGCCGTTGTCACTAAGGGAGACGGAGGGCGTCGTGGCCGACATGGCGAAGTTGAAGAGGGTCCCGACCCGCGTGCTGGCGAGGGTGACCTTGTGGAAGTCGTCGGTCGTCTCCTGATGATCGGCGACGAGCCAGCTCGAGAGTCGGCTGGAGTTGATCGCGTCCTTCAGGCTCTCGGCCGTGATGCTCGAGGAGGCCCCCACCGTGAACTGGGCGCCGGCCCGCATGAAGATCCCGTTGATGACGATGGTCGCGTCGTCGCGGCCTCCCAAGAAGTTCTGAGACGCCAGCACCAGGGCAGTGGGCGAAGAGCTCGTGAGGAAGTACTCGGTGTTGTACCGCGCGCCGAACGGCGACGTGGTGTAGATGATGCTCGATCCCGGCGTATGGCTGATGTCCAGGTTCGGGATGACGTCCAGGGCCGATGCCAGGTCGGCCGCGGTCAGCGCGGTCGTTCCCTTCTTGCGCCAGGTCTTGCCTTCGGTCAAGACGAATCCCGGGAAGACGATAGACGATTTCTCGAGGTCGGTCAGCGTGGCGACCGTGATGCTGTTGATCGCCTTCGCCTTAACCAAGGACGTGAAGTCGTCGAGCGCGATCGTGCCGGTCGAAATCTGGCCGTTCGACCAGGACTTCTGGGAGAAGGACGGCGTCGACCACACAGCCGTGGCCGTGACCGTGTTGACGCCGGCGCCGCGGAGGTCGATCGTGAAGGTGGCGTCGTGTGCGAGTGAGGCCTCATCGATGAGCAGGCCCGAGAGAGTGGCCCAGGCGACGCCGATGGAGAGCATCAGCGCCGAAATTCCCAATATGATTTTTTTCATTCCCATACCCCCATGATTTTATGCGCCTGAGCTGTCGACGTATCCCATAATAAACATGTGCGTGATCTTCGGTGCCGTGGAGACATCATTGATATCGACCGTCTGAGTATTGGTCGTCCGTATACGAAATTTGTTCGAACCGCCAACATGTGCGCCGTTCGAGGTTCCGATAATTTGGCAGAAGACCATCGTGACATATGAGCTTCCCGAATCTGTGCGGAACTGCACGTTGACTGCCGTGCCAGATCCGGGCGCAGCCCCTCGAGTACCATGCGTCCAAACGTGAATATCGGCGAAAGTCGACGTCGGCGGCACGTATTCTGCCAAAGAAACAATGCCGTTTGGGTCGATCTCCTCAGTCGTGGCTGGATCATTAAATAAAACCTGATCCACGATCTTCGTGAATGTGCGGAAGTCCGAAGCCGATGTATTGCGCACCCAGCCGACGCGCCGAAATCGAGTGAATGTGCCGGGGAGCGTAGGGGACGTCGCCGAGAGCGAGAGCAGGGACGCGACAAGCGTCCCGTCGTCGTTCGTGATGACGTGGACCGCGTACCAAGTACTCGCGGCCTCCGCGCCGGTGTCGAGGCCGTTCGCTCCCGAGGCCGCGATGTCGACGGTGAGGTTCACGGCCGACAAGATCACGCCCTGCACCGAAAGAAGTACGGCATCGATATCGACCTGGATAAGAGGGGAGGCGACGTTCGATTCAACGACCAGATCGGACTTGATCGCGTTCCCGAATCCGGCGATGACCGATGCGGGGAACTGCGAGTTCGAATCGAGGGCCAGCAGCTTGTTGTCCTCGGGGGTCGTCGCGGCCTCGATGCCGTCGACCGTGTCGGCGTCGAGGCCTGATCCCGGGCCGCTGGGGTTTTGCCAGGCCCACTCCGTGTTGTCGGCCATACTCGGGAGTGCGTTGCCGAGGTTGTCGTCGATCTTTGATCGGTAGAGTTCGCCGGTGCCGGTCTTCTTCACGATCGAGCCGATGAAGTATGTCGTGTCGACGTTGTACTCGGCGATGCCTTCCTGGAGCAGGTAGGAGGCCTGATACGCGAGGACGTAGCACACCGAGTTCATGTCCTCGAGGAAAGGGGCGGCGTTGGACGCAAGGACGGCTTCCTGCCAACCGCTCGTCCAGGCTGCGAGTTCCTGGATGGTCTCGATGTCCTTGGTGTTGATGGGCGTGCCGGCCGCGCGGGATCCGAATTTCCCGAAGTTGCCGGTGGCGCCCAGGCCCCCGAAGACCGTCTGCGCTTGGCGAAGTATCTTAGACAAGGATGACCCTCACTCCTGCTGGTTTCGGGAGGAAGCCCAGATCCCTCACGAGTTGGTACGCGAGATTTGGCGGTGTGATGCTTTCGTAGGTAATGGTCATGTCTGCGTTATCTGTCAGTTCGATGTCCGCTCCAAAGAATTGTAGCAGGATTACATCGATATCCGCCAGAGAAAGCGGGGAAGATTCAACCGCGGCCACGAACCGGATGACCTCCCTGTATTGGGAGTCGGTCATCGTGAAAATAGAAGCGTTCACGTCGGGATAGGTGATAAAGAACCAGTCGATGCTGATGTCGGTGTCGGCGTATAATGCGAATCCAAACTCGGTGGGCGTCTCGGAATAAAGCGCAAAGAAAAAGAAGTCTTTAGTCAGCACCAGAGTGAAGACGTCGCGCGAGACGCCGCGATATTCTCCGAGGACGTCGAGCTGCACTCCGACCGCGGTGTCGAGGTCGAACGCATCGCGGACCTGGGTATAGATCTCACTGGCGACGACCTCGGAGACGTAGGCGGCGACGGTTCCTCGAGCGCGCGGCTTGTTCGAGTACTGCGCGATGAGGAGGTCGACGTAGGAGTCGATTATTTCTTGAGTGGTCACAGGATATCGATATTAGCTTCCTTCAAGTCGAAGAAAAATGAGGCGTCCGTCGGCGAGATCGTGTCGAAATAAGAGATCCCGTCGTCTCCCACGCCTACGTTGGTCAGGATCGCCGTGGGGGCGATGACGGCCATCGCCGTCACGACGTCGCCGATCGTCGCCACTTGGTTCAATCGGAAATTCAACGCCTGCGCCAGCAGCATCTTGATGTTGTCTTCATCGAACGACTCGCCGGGGATCGCGGGGATGATTCCGAACTGGACGAATAGGTCCTGTTCGGTCGCCGTATCCCACTTGGCCGTGAACGACGTCCCGTTCGGCCGCGCAATCACTTCGGTGTTCGCTCCGCGCTGGTCGCAGCCCGGGTTCTTCTTGGCGTAGATCGCTAGGCCGATGTCGGCCGGCAGCGCCGCAGGGCCGCGGACGGTGGCCCAGATGGCGTGCGGAGGCGTGCCACCTACGGTGCTGTCCGTATCGTTTTCGATTACGATCGCGTCGATGACGTTGTCGACCGCCAACAGCGCAGCCTCGATCGAGTCGGCTGGCGAGATGCTCGCCAGATAGAACGAGCGGTTGTGGCGGATCCGCAGCTGGTCGTCGGTCTCTTCGTCTTCGCCTTCGACGACTCCCACCACGGTGGGGTTGTTGACGGCCGTGACGCCCAGGACGGTGGTCCCCTGGTTCACGATCGTGTTGATGATGACTTCGACCTGTCCGATGTCGGCCGCGCGGAACGTCAGGGAGGAGCTGCCGGGAGCGCCGAAAGCGAGCGTCGTGACGAGCAGAAACTCGTTTCCGTCGTTGTCGGTGACCGTGTACACGGGCTCGATGGTCTGATCGAGTCCGAAGAGGGTCAGGGCGCGGTCTACGGTGATGAGAACCGGCGTCGTCGTGAACGTGCCGGCGCGCCGGGTGATCCCGTTGAGGGCGACGCGCTGGTCGAGGATCGTGCCGAAGGCGCTCTGCACGGAGAAGCTGTTGTAGACGTCGTTGAGTACCTCGAGGACGTCGACCGTGGCCTGGGCGAAGATGTTGATATTCTGGCCGTCGGGACTGTTCTGCTCGACGTTGATGTCGGCGCCGTAGATCGCCTGCAGCGCGGCCGTGATGTCGTCGACGACCTCAGCGACTGTCTTTACCTGCAGCCCGCCTGCGTCAATTTGGTTTGGCATTTTAGATTACCGATCCCGCCGCCTGCTCGAGCGCGCGCTGGAAGCTGGGGCTGAAAATAGTTTGGATGTCGTATTGTATCAGGAATGAACGCTTTTCGGAATCAAAGTCTGCCCGAATCGAATTGATTGACGTCACGCCGTCACTCTGGAGGAGCAAGGTGCGGATCTCGTTGGTCAGCGCGTCCTGTTGGCCCGAATCGAGCCGGTTCTTCCAATCGACGCCTTCCTGCAGCGCGAAGAAGCAGTCCTCGAGCCACGATAGGATCCGCGTCTTGATGTTCAGCTCGATCGCCTTGGCCTCCGTCGCGTAGCTCTGCTTGCCGGCGCCGAAGTTCCAGTCGTTGTTGCTGTCGACTTCTCTGAAGATCATGGGCTATCCAGTAGATTTGCGATTTGGACCTTGTAGGCCTCGAGCGCGGTGATGCTCGCCGGCGTCAAGGCGAGAGGGCCGACGACCTGCAGGGCCTTTATGACGTCGATCAATCCGTCGAGCACGAGCTTGAGGTCTGTAGCCGTGTTCGACACGATGACTTTACCGCTTTTGAGCGAGACGTTCGCTCCCAGGTACGTCAGGGCCGCTTCATTGGCCGCGTACTGCACGGAGCTGCTCCCCAGGTAATTGAGGCCCACCAGGGCGATTCCGTCGCTTAGATCGTGCAGGCGGTCGTCGAACGGGGCTGCCTGGCCTCCGTTGGCGAACCAGGCGTCGATGTTGCGGTCTGCAAATAGGACGATGCACTCGTCGCCGGCCTTGATCGGTAGAGTGAGGGCTGCGCCGCCTCCCTGTGGGGTGAACACGGGGCAGTCTACCAGGATCGGCATCGACTTGATCGTCTCATCCGGGAGCACGCGCCTGAAAACGAGCTGGATCTCGGCCGTCCTTTCGGTGGCGTTGAATTTCTGGATGATCCCGATCTTCACGCAGTTGGCGTTCTTGAGGACGTCGCGCTTGAGCGTGGCGAGAGCGTCAGCTAATTCGGGCTCGAGGATGTCTTTGCTAGAAATCGTCACGGCTTCACTCCCTGCAGCGCGCTGGTACCGAGCCAGAGCGTCGCCGTCGTCACGGCCTGGCCGCCGATCGCCCCGCTGATCGTGCCACGGTGCCGAATCCCGATGACTTCGTAAGTGCCGTTGTTGATGGTCTCGATGCTCTCGACGCGAAGGATCTGCCCTACTATGAGCAACGGCTCGAAGAGCATGTCGATCTCGAGGGTCGCGTTCATTCGCCGCGGAGCGTTGAGCAGTCCGGTCGATGCGTTGATAATGGGGATCCCGTCGGGGGTGTCGATGTACTCGTTATTTTGCAGAGCGTTCGCCTTCTCGCCGTCGATGAAGACGACGCCGGGCCCCGCCAGCCGGGTGGCTGAGTCCCAGGAGGAGCCGGCCATGGTCAGGCCGCGCGTCGATTCTACGGGGAAATTACCGATCGCGCCTATCCCTATTCGGCCATCCTTCATGGAGCTGAAGACCGCGTTGAGGGCTTGCTTGGTGTCCCAGCCCTTCGCCAGAGTCGTGTTGATCTGGGAATTGATGATGCCGAATCCGCCGTCAAAGCACTCGAGTTCGGTGGTCCAGTCGGGCCCGCGGCGCTGCGAGTACGCCCGTTGGATATTGCCCTGGAATATCGTCGGGAGGTTCGGCTGGCCCAGGTAGCCGGCCTGCAGTTTGATCTGGCGGTAGAGCGTCGTGTCCCAGCGGTCCTTGTAGATGTCGCGGCGCGTCGTCTGCTTGAGGTTGTAGATCGTGAACCGCCCGGTATTCGCGCTGGCGAGTGTGTTCCGGACGATATCGAAATTGAGGGTCAGCGGGAATCCGACCTCATGCGAGAGGAGTGCGCCCTCGACGTTCATCTCGTAGTTCCTCTGAAACTTCACGGTGCTCCCATGATGGTCGTCTCCACCTGACCGACCTCGGCGGAATCGAGGAGGAATAGAGTAGCTCGCCCGCTTATAAAATCGTCGACTAGGACCGGGTCGGCGCCGTCCGTGGTCGTGCATGCGAGGCCGAAAGGAATCGTCTCGCGGAAGGCGCGGAGGATATTCGGGCCCACGACGATTCCGACTCCGCGGGTCTCGAAGTCCTCGTGCAGGACGTCGACCATCCATCGCTGCGTCGTGGCGTTGAAATTGACCGTGAAGGTCACGAGCGTTCCGTCGGGCAATGGAATGCGCGTGATCTGGGATCGCGCCGCGGTCAGGTTGTCAATTCTCTTCATTGGAATGCGTTAAAAAGGACGCTGGTGCTTTCTTCCACGCCGGGCGTCTTGCCCTTGTCGACCTGTGATTGCGCCTGCGTGGCCAGGCGCCCGCCCTTCTGGTTTATCAGGTTCTTCTCGCTGAGGATCTCCACCATGCGGATCTGCTTGAGCGTGACGATGATGTCCGAGCGAAATTTGGTCTCTTCGGGTTGTAGGATGCTGAGGCTCTCGATGAGCATGTTGTCGAAGATTTTGAAGGGCGTCTCCACCACGAAGACCTGGCGCGATTGGTAGAGGCTCTCGAGCTCGGCGTAGGCCTTCTGCTGTTCGGTCTGCGCCGGCGCCGCTCCGGTGAAGAGGCCGACCACGTTCTTGGCTCTGGCGATGCTCCGATTGATCTGAGCTACCGTCCGCTGGGTCTGCGTGAGCGCGGCCGAGAGGGTCTGCACGGCGCCAGGGGTGTAGTCGCCGAGGTACGCCGGGATCTCGGTGAGTTTGTTCTGTATGGTCGCTATCGCGGCCAGGACGCCCTGCCGACGCAGCGCCAGCTCGGCGACGAATCCGCGCATGGTGATCCGGTCGGGCTTCTGCGCCACGTGATCCTGGACGGCCGTATTGTCCTCGAGCCAGTGGTCGGTGATGTCGGCCTGCTTTTTTACGGCAGTCTCTCCCTCGTAGTCGAAGACGAAGCCGCCGATGCCCCGCGCGTTCTTTGGACGCACGACGTACCGATTCGCCAGCGAATCGGTGTACTCCTTGCCGCGGTCGACGGTCTGCAGGCCTTCTCGGGCTACGTCCCCACCGATCGCCACTAGCGCCCTCCGTTGTCGAGCTGCATCGTGGCCTTGTCGATCTGACGCTCACGCTCTCGCAGGATCTGTTCGCCGACCTCGTCTGCCGGCGCCGTGCTGTGGATCTCCATATTGATGCGGTTGTCTTGCGTGACGCCGGCGCCGCCTTCCGCGCGACCTCTCATGATCTTCTCGAGGAGCAGCGTCACGCCGACCCCGAGCGGGGACAGCCCTATCGCTCCCACGGGGACCGGGGTCCCGGGGATCGGTTGGATGGCGGCTTGGAGCAATTTGGGATCGATCCCCTCCTTGAAGGTCTCGATGAGTTCACCGATGATGGATTTCCCGCCCTTTCTGTAGACCGCTAGGTCCTCGAGGAGCAGTAGCAGCCCGGCGATCGCCGCGGTGATCGGTGCGAACGCGATGGCCAGCGCCGCGGCGCCGAGCTGCAGAGCCCTCATCGCTCCCGGCGTTTCGCGCAGAAGCACCAGTAGGCGCTCGATGTCGCCAGCGATCATTTCGATGGTCACAGCGAAGTGTGACGCCATGTCTAGACTCATGTCCCTGAATATCAGCCGCACCCGAGTGAGCGCCAGACGAAGTCTTTCAAAATCGCGGGCCTGCTCCCCGGTCAGTCCTCGAGCGGTCTGCATGAATTTCGAGAATTCCTTGTTGGTGAGCTGCAGGATCTTCACGAGCGATGGGTCGATGCCCATCTGCGACATGAGATTGACGGCCGTCGCACGGTCCATTCCGCGGAGCCGATGCCGGAGCTGCTCGAGCACGGCGAATGGGTTGGACCTGGGATCGATGCCGAGCAGCTGGAAGGGGGCGATGTTGCCACGGCCGAGCCGGATTTCGGCCATGTTCCGCTGCAAGTTCTGGATGCTCGAGGTGATCGCCTGGACTTCGACGTTTACTTGCTCGCCGACGATCTGCCACTTCTGCAGGGTCTGCGCACTCAGGCCGGTCTGGGCTTCGAACATGGAGAAGCCGACGGCCATGTCCATCGCCGCCTGCGTCACGTCGGACATTCGCTTGAGGAAGAGGGTGAGGGCGGTGGCGTACCCGAGCGTGGCGGCGTCTAGATCGCCGAAGCTCTGGATCATGTCGCGGACGGTGAGGTTCCCCGTCGCCGCGTCAACGCCTAGTTCTACGAAAAATTCGCCGACTTTCACTTGCCCTCTTTCGCGTTAAGCTCGAGGTAGGCCTGCTCGTAGTCGGAGCTGAACTCTTCGAACTGCAGGACCTTCAAGACCTCGTCTGCCGGCGCCCTTTTGACTTTTCCAGGGTCGCCGCCCCAGTATCCTCTCTTCGCCAGCGTGAGGGCCGTGACGTCGACCTCACGCGCGAGGATTTTTACGCGGGGACGGCGGCGGTTTTCACGCTGGGCTTGCGTGACCTGGAAAAGACTTTTTTGAAAAAAGGCAGTACGTTGACCTCCGCAATTCGCATGCAGATGGCGTAGTAGTCCTCCCGGGCCTTCTCGCCGACTTCGGGATCGTCGAACAGCGCTATATCCACCTTGCGCTGATCGTAGCTCGCCCGAGCGGCGCATCGAAAGATCGCTTCCTTGATCGCCGGCGACGTCGCAGCGTTGATGAGGGTGCCCATGAGCTGCGTCAGTGCGCTGGCGTCTTGCGACAGCGTGCTCATCTCGATTTTGAGGATGTCCTCGGTCATCTTGAGGTCCTTGGCCGCCTTGAGGATAGCGTTCTTCAGCTCGTCTGCGTCTTCGAACGACGCCATGCTGACGTGCAGCTTGGCCCCGCTCGGCATCGTGAATTCCTTTCCCTGTTTTTCCATCTCCCTGTCCTCCAGTGCTTAAGTTTCGTGCAAGCCGAGGGTGTCGAAGCACTCCTGGCAGTAGTTCTTGTCGTCCTTCGCGTGCATCTTATCCCGGGGGCCCGTGGTGTCGCAGTCAGGACCGGCGCACTCCTCGGGAACTTCGTTCTTGATCGAGCCGTAGCGTTTAGCCCCGCGCTCGAGTCCGGAGTTGTCCTTCTCCCACGGCATCCTGACGCTCTTGTTGATCGTCATGGCTTACTGATGCGAGGTGTCGTTGTTACCGAAGATGATCGTGTAGACGGCGACGCTCTGCTCCGTGTCGCCCTCGGCGCTGGTCTTGGCCGGCACCTGACGCTGAAAAACGCCCCCGGAGGCCTGGTAGACCTTCGTGCTGATGTTGCCCAGGCCGTCGCCGGATCGCTTGGTGAAGATCCCGGTCAGGAGGATGAAGCTCGAGAAGTTGTTCTTCATTTCCTGCAGGCGGCTGTTGAGGAACTTGTCGTCGGCCGAGCCGAGCAGCACGCGGAGCGTGGCCGTCATCTGGCGCCCGGTTTCGTTCAGCGCGAAGATGAGGTTGCCGTTCTTGCCCGACTTGACCGCGGCCAGGTCGTTGGGCGGATCGAACGTCACGGCGTCCTGATCGGCGAGGTCGTTGAGGATCCGATCGTCGATCTGTACGAAGTCTTGGCCGGTTAGGGAGACGCTCATAATTTTTACTCCTTAGAGGTTGACGTTCACGATGACGTTGGATTTGTGAATCGCGCCCGCCGCCTTGATAGCGATCTGCACGAGCGGGGCAAGTCGGGCTTCCCGATCGGCCTGCAGCTGCTTGACCACGGGAATGCTGAAGACGTAGAAGCCGATGTCGTCGACGCTGCGGATGAGGTCCTCGGGGTTGCCGAAGACGTCGGGGCTGGTCCACGATCCCGGCGCCATGAAGCCGTTCTCGACGCCCTGTTGGCAGACGTTCCGATAGACGTTCTTGAGGCCTTCCATGCCGCTCTCGGTCTGGGGGATCTTGGTGTTCGTCCCGGCCAGGTAGTTAAAGCCGGCCGTCTGCAGAGCGAATTTGAACCACAGCTCGTTGTAGACCTGGTCGAAGAAGGCGTTCTCGCCGCTCGTGAAGAGGGCGGGGATGCTGGCGATGTTGACGTAGATGTCGACGCCGGCGACTCCCGCGGCGAGGAGCTGCGTCTGGTCGATCGTCGCGTCGGGCACGATCGTCGCCAGCTGCTTGAGGTGCAGGGTCGTGGTGGTCAGGGATCCGGCGAAGTTCGTCGACAGCGCGCGGCCGGCATAGGCCGCGGAGAAGAGCCACGGCGTGTTGGCCACGGGGACCTGCTCCCCGTAGAAGAGCCCGCGCGAGTGCGTCTTTCCGGCCGTGCGGAGATCGTCCAGTAAGCCACCCGGCGCGTAGTCGGCCTGGTCGCTCGAGGTGTAGAAGAATACCTTGTCGATCGTCTGGATGAAGCTCGTGAGGGCTTCAAAGGCCGGGACCTCTGCGCTCATCTCCTCGTCGATGAGGACGCCGAAGAAGAAGACCTTGTTGATCACGCGCTTGATCGCGTCCTCGATGCTCTCGAGGGGCCCGGTCTCGCGCACGACGATCGCCAGGTACCCGCCCGTGCTGAGTGGGTTGGGGTTCTGCGCGAAGAACGCGGCGGCGATCGCCGCGGCTGCGGAGCTGGATCCGAAGTCGGTGGCGACTCCGGTGGCGTTGGTGTAGATGGCGAACTCCTGAGTCGGCGTCCAGCCGGCCGGCTTCGCCTCTTTGCTGATGTGCGCCGCGGTATTGATGTTCGGGGTGCCCAGTGTCTGCGGCGCCGCAAGAATCGAGATATTGATGACGTTGGA
>SDBU01000766.1_pt1 | contig 45937 bp, 76 predicted proteins | sample 2277071 | NCBI WGS metagenome assembly SDBU01 (sample SAMN10397929, study PRJNA504765) | marine sediment metagenome | isolation source: marine sediment core GS08_GC12, 126 cmbsf | place: Arctic Ocean: Gakkel Ridge, Loki's castle | collected 2008
CCACAAGGGGGCTGTATGCGTCTATCTGCGAGATACTCAGGACCTGCGGATCTACACGAGCCAGCGAACGGATTATCACCTTGAGATCAGAGCAGAGCATGGGCTACGCGACGGCATGGGCGACAATGATCTCTTGTCACGCTACCAAGTAGCCGTGGAGCTTGTTCCGGTTCGCGGATTGTCGGTAATTGAAGACTACGATTTTCGTTTCTACGATGCGAAGCCTGACTGGTGGGAGGAGTGGATGACAGGCGAGGCAAAGCGTGGAATCCATCGACGACGTGAAGCAATGTGGGATGGGCTCACATTGGACGTGCCGGGCGAGTTGGACCTATCGTGTCTGAAAGCGATCCCTGACGGCGTGACGCTCAAGGCTGGCGGCAACCTGAACCTGGGGGCCCTTACGGCGATCCCTGACGGCGTGACGCTCAAGGCTGGGTTTGAACTGAATATTCCGCTCGTTAGGTCGGTTGGGAAGGATGTGATTGTCGAGGCAGGCAAGGTCATCAACCACGACGAAGGCATGGCTGTCGTGGACGGGAAGATTGCCAGAAGCATTAGGAGGATGAGTGATGCGGACGCGGGCGCAACGACGGCGAGAGAGATATCTTCGTGAGGCTCGGGCTAGGCGTATCGTTCGCCGTTTCTGGGATGGATATGAGCCGGATTTTGAGATATGGCTAGTGCCTCGAATATCGGACAATCTGAAAACGTGCGGCAAGGACTGTTGCAGCAACCCGAGGCGTGGGCGCCACGGGAATAAGATATCTAGGCTGACACTGCAAGAGCGGCGAGCGTTGTTGGACGTTAGTGATCAATGAAACAAGCAAAGACGGCAGAGAAAAAGCTTAAAAGGCTCAGACGTAGATTGTGTAAAATCGTGGCCTATCCGGAAGAAGGGCACGATCGGCGAACTGACGATGGATATCCGGCCGAGTTTGACTACGATGAGTTTGCGTACAAGCGGATGGTTGATTCATTTCGTAAGGCTATTCGGAAGGCCGTTGACAAATCATCAAAGCGGTAACCCAAGTATATCAATGCCAAACATTATGAGTGCACGGGGGACGTCATGACGTGGATTGATTTGGCGACTGTTGCTTGTGTGGTCTATGCCGCCTTGCTATCGACCCTGGTTGCCATCAGGCAACAGCTACGGATCAGGGGCGAATGGGAGTTGCTCAGGTATAAGCAACGCCTACGGGACAAGAGAAACCGGGCTGGCCTTCAGACCGCCGGCGGTACACCACAAACTGAGGGAGCGAAGAATGGGAATGCTAACGGCTGAACTGGTGGCGATCGGGTTTGCGTTCGGTGTATTGGCCGTGATGCTGATGTTTCCGATCGCAAGGTGGAAGCTCAAGCGGAAACAACGGATCCAAGCCGGTTGGAAAGAGGAGTTTCGCGAAGGGCTTGAAGCTGCGATTGAGGACTTGCCAGTCACGTACTGTAAAGTAGTGGCGAGGGAGCCACTCAAGGTCGGCCAAGCCGTCTACATGGACCTGCCCCCAGGGGGGACGGAGGGCCCCACGGAGCCCGGCGAAGAACGGAGCGTGCCGAAGGTGTCCGGTTTCCATGGATAATCGACCCCACAACCCCAACCCCACCCTCCGATTCGGCCATGACAAATAGCGATGAACCAATCCCACGGGCCGATGGCGGTCCGGCGTTTCCGGTTGTGGAGCCTAACCATCCAACGCCGATTGTCCTACGGGGCATGACCCTCCGGGACTACTTCGCGGGGCAGGCGATGGCAGGGCCCCGTTTTTCTGGAGGCATATTGAATGAAAATCCGAGACCGAATTAAGGAATTCCGCCGGGTCCGGGCCGGCGAGCTGAAGCCGAGCCCCCGCAACTGGCGGGAACATCCAGAGTCGCAACGTGTGGCCCTTCAGGGCATCCTGGCCGAGGTGGGCTATGCGGATGCCCTTCTCGCCCGGGAACTAGCGGACGGCAGCCTGGAGTTGGTCGATGGGCACCTACGGGCTGAGCTTGACCCGGATCAGGAAGTGCCGGTGCTGGTCTTGGACCTCGACGAGGCGGAGGCGGCGAAACTGCTGACGGTGCTCGATCCGTTGGCGGCGATGGCGGAGGCGGACGAAGAGGCGTTGACAAAGTTACTGGCCGAGATAGAGACGGATTCGGAGGGGTTGCGGGAGATGCTGGAGGGGCTGGCGGATGATTACGGACTGGACGTGTTCGCGGGCAACGGCGAGGTCGAGGAAGTCGAGCCGCAGATTGACCGGGCGGCGGAGTTGCAGGAGAAGTGGGGGACCGAGTTGGGGCAACTCTGGGTGATCCCGAGCAAGACGGTCGAGGGAGGGGAGCACCGGGTGTTGTGCGGGGACTCGACGAAGGCGGAGGATGTGGAGCGGGTGATGGGGGGGAGGGTGGCGATTCTCGGTGTGACGAGTCCACCTTACAACCAGAAGATCGACACATTCAAACCCTCTGGAATGCACAAGGAAGGAGGCTGGGTTGGGAAGGTTGGAAGACTCGCTTACAAGGATTCCATGCCTGAGTCCGACTATCAGGCAGCCCAAACGGCCGCATTGCACACTTGGCACGACATTGCAATGGCGGATCGGGCGTCGATGTTTTACAACCACAAGAATCGCTACCGAAACAAGCACGTTGTCTCGCCGCTTAGCTGGCTTCCGGGGCCGTTTCGGTTGCGGCAGGAAATCATCTGGCTTCGCCCAGGTTCCGTAACGCAAAACGCACGCATGTTTCTGCCCTGCGATGAGCGGATTTATTGGATGTATAAGGGCGATGATTTCCAATTTGACGATATCACGGAACACAAGACGTGGTCATCGGTATGGAAAATCGGCCTAGAAACCAACAGGGATCACGCTGTTGGTTTTCCGGTAGAGTTGCCGGCAAGATGTATCCGGGCGTGCAGCTCTCCGGGGGAGTTGGTGTTCGAGCCGTACACTGGTTCCGGAACCACGATGGTCGCCGCGGAGCAACTCGGCCGCCTCTGCTACGGGCTGGAAATTTCGGATAAATACACGGCGGTAATCCTTGAAAGAATGACCGACCTCGGCCTGACCCCAAGCCTTGAACCATGACCAGCCACTACGATGACCCGCCGTACACCCCGACGCCGTCGGAGATAGTCGCGGCGCGTCGGGATATTCAGGCCGGCTGGAGTGAACAACAAGAGCGGAGCCGGTGGGGCATCCGGGGCGGCGAGAAGACGTACCAGTTTTCGGTGGTGGACGAGGCGTGGTTGTTGGGGGCGATGCGGCAATGAAGACGCAGATAGCTGGCCAGTTACAAGCCGCCGAAAAGAAGCTCAAGGAGCAACTGCGTCAGGTCCGCAAGGCTCGCGGGCAAGGTGGCATGTCGGAGCGCGACCGGGACGCCATCCGTAAGAGCGAAGAGCGTCTTCCTTACCGGTTGGTGCAGATTCCGGCATTATCCCCAGAAGATCGAGCCGAGCGACTTCGCCGTGAAGCCGATGATGAACTGTGGATTTCGTCTTATTGGTCGGCCTTTAGCTCTGATTCATATTATCCGCTGGAACCTCAGCAGCGGCAGATGGTCGCCGATTTTGCAGCCTTGCTGTCGGAGGGCGGCGACCGGGCGACTGCGGCCAGTCGCGGGGAAGGAAAAACCACGCTGGCAATTGCCCTGACGCTCAAGGCGATTCTGCAAGGTGGGGGGCAGGACTTGTGGGTCATCCTCGGGGCAACGGCGAAGAATGCAGCCGACATCTTGGATACGATCAGGATGGCCGTGGGAGAGAATGATGAGTTGTTGCGGTACTACCCGGAGGCGTGTGCCCCGGTACGAGCGTTGGAAAATACCGTCCAGCGAGCGAAGACTCAAGTTGCAAACGGCGAGAGGTTTGACAACGGCGAGAGGTTCGATGAGGCGCCGACGCGATTCCACTGGACAGGCGACCGACTGATTTTTCCGAACGTGCCGGGTTCGCCCTCGGCTGGTGCTATTGTCGCCGCACAGGGCCTTGATTCGGCTCTGCGGGGAATGCGGATCAAAAACCGTCGACCGAGAGCGGTGATTATCGACGATCCCGACACTGAGGAAACGATTCACAACCCTACTCAAGCTAGTAAACTACTACGGAAGATTGATCGCAATATCGCGGCTCTTGGCTCGCAGCGCAATCCCGTGTCGCGGCTTGTGCTGTGCACTTGTAGCAGTCGTGTTTCTGCTGCGGCCCAACTGACCGATCGGGACAAGTATCCGTCTTTCCGTGGCCGCCGGATGCGGTTCCTGTTAAAGCCGCCGACGAACCAGACTGTGTGGGCTGAATTCATCGGCTTGTGCAAGCGGGGGTGGACGGTCGAGCAGGCTGACGTTCGCGATTCACCGATTCCGAGGGTAGCACATGAGTTCTACCTCGCCCGTCGCGACGAAATGGACGACGGGGAGGTCGCGAATCCTCACCGTTACGACCACCGAATCCGGCCGGAGGGTGGAACGGTCGAGGTGTCGGCGTTGGAGCATTATTACGGCTGGGTTGCGCGGATTGGTCCAGCCAACACGGCGACGGAGTTTGACAACGATCCGCCCGACGAACTCGGCTTGCTCGATCTGACGCCAGAACAGATTCGCGATTCCCGGAGTGGCAGTGATTACCGAATCGTGCCACCGGGGACGGTCCGGTTGACAATCGGTGCCGATGTCAAAAAGCTCGGCTTGCACTGGGTGGCGGTTGCGTGGGATGAATGTTGCGTCGGTTCGATTGTCGAGTTTCACTTCTGGCGATTCACAACGGCGGGGCTTCGTCCAGCGGCTTGCGAGAGTGCTGTTCTGGAAGGGCTCCGCGATTGGTGGCAATGGATTCAGACCCATAAGCCATGGCGGGAAGATTTGGACTCGGAATCATCGGCCCGGTTTCCGGATTGGACGCTGATCGATAGCGGATGGAAAGATGAAGGCTGGTCGGTACAGCCGGTGACGGTGTTTGCTTCCGAGGTTGGTTTCTCACGCTGCCTGCCGTGCAAAGGGTTCGGAAGATACCGCCGGCCGCAGCCGAACGTCGGTATTCGTTGTTTCGATGAGTGTCACATCGACCGCAGGACGCGGTCGCCATTGTGCGAGATCAACGCCAACGCCTACAAGAGCCGTGCGCAGGAAGCATTCAAGGCCGACTTCGGTACGCCTGGCAGTCTGGGGCTGCATGCTCCGCGGGTCGGTGACGATGGCCGGCAGTTGCGAAGCTCGCTGGATGAAGAGCGGGAATTCGCGGCTCACATTATCAGCGAACAATGGGACCCTACGAAGGCGAAATTCCTGCCACCGAATGGCCCGAACCACTACCTTGATGCGATTGTGTTGGCCCGAGTTGGAGCGGCTCTAGCCAAACTATCGTCAATTCCATCGGAAACAAAAGCAACCAAGACGCCCATGAGCCTTGCGGAAATGGCGGGGCAATAACAAAAGGACAAGGAACCGATATGCCAGATATACTCGCATCATGGGCCCACCGGGAAAGGCCGCTGGACTTGCCAGGACTCTTAAAGCATCTCGATCGAGTCGCTGGCCCCAAACTTGCGGTTATCGGTGAGGGCCCGATCTGGCCAAGTCGAATCTCACCTGCTGAGTTGCTATGGGATGAGGTGGCGAGAACTTGCGACTGGCTTCAATTTCACGGCTACTACGAAGCGCCAATCCGGCCCCCCAAGACTAGTGACCCCGCCGAGAGCCAGCGGTACTACTGGGAAGTCCGAACCTGGATTTGTACGGAACTCGCCTCCGAGCCGAGCGGGTGACCTACATGACAGATGCGAAGCAGCTAACCAATAACTGAATCGTGAAAGGAGATTGGATATGCCAGAGGCTAACGGCGATGGTGGAAACGTGACGATCAGCCCAGGCAACGGCAAACCATCGGGGAACATTGTTTTCAATCTAGCAGATGGACGCGAAATGATGCGGTTCGATGACGATGGGAAGGTGTACGTTCGAGGGGAGCAGGTCGACGATAATCAGGGAATTTACATGCACTTTCGACGGTGGCTGCAAATCGCTTGCATCACGCCGCCCGATAAGAACTGAGTGCCAAAAGATGAGCGATTCTAAGCCGCCGAAATCCTTGCAGGAGATGGCGGACGAATCGAAGCCCGATCCGTGGGCTTGCCCGCGTTGCGGCTGTCGTGATTGGCGTGTAGAGAGTTCCTACACCGTGGCAAGCGGCAACCGGCATCGTCGCCGGGTGTGTCGGCATTGCGGGCAGTCGTTGCTTCGGACGGAGGAAAAGCCGAGGGGGAAATAGACGATCCATTCTATGGGCGTTGGGCAGAGTATTCTGGGGATTCTCCAAAACAGGGTTGACAATCGAAACATCCATGGTTAGGTTGGGGGGTAGTGTCCGAAAGGTCAACTCTATGAATCAACCTCCCCTCAAGGAAATTCCACGTCCAATACTGGGCGTTGCCTTTCAGACACACTTGGGGGGAGGTCTTTTTATGGAGCGAAGTGATGGCCGAGAGCCGTAGGGTGTGCGACTATTGCGGAAAGAAGCTTCCCGGAAAGCAAAAACAATTTTGCAGCCGACCTTGCGCGGATGCCTTCAAGAAGGAACGGAAGGCACGTCGCGCCGGAGTCATTTGTCTAGAAGATGGCTGCAGTAATAAAGTCGGCTCTAGGGGCTCTAAGGGGCGATGCCAGAAACACCGTCAGTCCTACTGCAGAAAGAATAGTCTCGGTGCGTTTGGTCGACACAAATTAAAATGCCCTGAGTGCGGCGAAAACTTTCTGACGCGAGATCCAACAAAACGCTTTTGTTCTATGGAATGCTACATCGGATCGGAAGACTTTCAGACGCGAATACGGGAGCAAGCCGCTAGCGTCAATGCCCGTAAGCGGGCGGATGGTGCCAGAAAGGCGGGCATTACTATTGACCCCCAAAAGCGTATGACTCAACCCTGTCTTCAGTGCCAAAAGTTGATATATGTCAAGCCTTCCAATTACAAAGCAAAACGGTTTTGCGGAACGCCATGCTATCGGGAATATCTGGCTGCGCGTTTCGATCGATGGGTAGCCAATCCGGAAACAATTGCGTTGCCGCAATGTTTTGATGAGTTCCTTACGCAAGAGGAGTTACCATGTTTGGTGGAGGGCTGTTTTTGGCGGGGGCAAGCACTTGGCCATCACGTCAATATGGCGCACGGCATCACTGCTGACGAGTTTCGGGAGATGGCTGGGTTTAATCGCACAACGGGTTTGGTGACTCCCCGGGTGGCACGAAGGCTGGCGGCGCGTCTAGGCATGGGCAACCCAAACTTCCACGCCGAGTTCGGATATCTCAGTGAGCCCCATCACTGCAAGATGCGGCTAGAAGGACGGGAGCACTTACGGAAAAGCACTGCGATGCTTAGCGTCACTGACAACGGAACCAGCCTGGCATGTCGAGGATGTGGCTCGCCCGTTGCGCAGAAAGTCGTCGGTCGTAAATTGTATTGCTCCATCAAGTGTCGGAATGCTTACTACGCCAGACAGCGGTGGAGCCTGACTTGCCGACAGTGCGGGCAAGAGTTTCTCGGCACGCGCGCCCAGCGGAATCGCAACACAAGCGGCCACGACGTATTTTGTTCCAAAAGATGCAGCAATGCTCGCAATCTCGTTGCTGCTTTCGCCGCCCGGGGGCTGCGGTACAAAGCACCTCAGCCCGACCCGACGTGAATCGGGGCAAGGATGGCATGGCTTAGGACCGAGGAAATACCAAGGGAGCAACAGAATGTTTCTCATTCAGAAGCAGAAGTATTGCAAGCAATGCCGGCGGAAGACGTTGCATGTTCGAGACGAAATCCACCACCAAACGTATTTACTGCACGGGGCCCTCAGTCTTGTGACGTGCCTGCTCTGGTTAATTCCTGCCGCGTTGATTATTGGCATCCGGCAGAATCTCTTGCGTTGGCGTTGCCAGGTATGTGGTAAAGCGAATTAGATCGAAAAAAGGGCAGCGGGCGCGCTAAAAGTCGCACAGGTAGCAAGTCGCCCCTTCTCTCTTGAGTTGCCACTGCATTCCCGCCTATTCTTCAGGCATGGCAACTCCTACAACCGTCGCCGATGCGCTCGAGCGAGCTGCGCTCAACCCGAAGTCTGCCGGCACAGACAAGGGGCGGGTTGAAAGTCACGACATCGGTTCGTTACTCGCAGCCCTGCGCCACGAATCGGCCCAGGCCGGCGCGTCAAAGAATCACTTCGGTCTCCGGATCGTGAGGCTCGAATCCCCGGGGGCCGGTTGATGGGCATGATTGCCGCAGTCCGCCGCGCGTTCTCTCGCCGCCAGCCGGCAACGGTTGACATGGACACGCCCCGACCGATCCGTGGCAGCTACGATGCTGCGGATCTTGATGGCATGAACACCCGGCACTGGCTTGCCGCTGATGCTCTTGATGCCGACTCCGCCAACAGCAAGACCGTCCGCCAACGGATCGCCCGACGAGCCCGATACGAACTGGCCAACAACGGTCAGGGCAAGGGCGTCCAGCTTACCCAGGCAAATTACGTGATTGGCCGAGGGCCAAAATTGCGGATGCAAACCGCTTCGCCCGGTTTCAATTCGATGGTCGAGGCCGAGTGGAAGAGGTGGGGCGGGGAAGTGAAGTTGAACAAGAAGCTGCGTACAGCCATCAAGGCAAAGGTCACAGACGGCGAACCGTTCATCATCATTGTGCAGAATCCGGGGATGCGCCACCGCGTCAAGCTCGGTTTGCGAATGGTCGAATGCGAACAGGTTACGACGCCGCACCTTTGGGCCAATGAGCCGAATAAGATTGACGGCATCGAGTTTGATGAATATGGCAACCCGCTTTTCTACAACGTGCTCAAGCAGCATCCGGGCAGTCAGTGGAGCGGGATTGAGCAAAAAGTTGAACAGGTGCCCGCCCGATTCATGCTTCACCTTTTTCGGGAAGATCGTGCCGGTCAACATCGCGGTGTCTCAGAGGTCGCTCCGTCGCTGAATTGCTATGCACAGGGCCGGCGGTTCCGTGAGGCTGTCCTTACGGGGGCTGAGAATATCGCTAACTGGTCGGTGTTTCTCAAAACGCAGTTGCTACCCAGCACGGAGGCCGACATCGTTCGGCCCCTCTCCACGCTGCCGATCGAAAAAGGGATGATGACGGCCTTACCGGCTGGCTACGACGCATTCCAACCGAAGCCGGAGCAGCCATCGGCAACCTACGCAGAGTTCACGCGCGAGCAATCAGGCGAGCAGGCGCGGCCGCTCAACATGCCGAACAACATCGCAAGGGCTGACTCCAGTGGATATTCGTTCTCCGGCGGCAAGCTCGATCATCTGACCTATTTCGTTTCGGTCGATGTTGAGCAACAGGACATTGAAGATGCCGTGCTTGATCCGCTTTTCGAGGTGTGGTTCGCCGAGGCCGTCGAACGGTTTGGCTGGGGCGTGCCGGCCGATCCGCCACCGAGTCACGCTTGGGACTGGCCCGAGAAACCGGTCATCGACGAGGTCAAGCACGCCAACGCCAACGAGACCAACCTATCGACCGGCCTTGCAAGTCTCCGGCGTCTCTACGCCGAGAAGGGTCTGGACTTTGAGGAAGAGCTGCCGGACATGGCCGAGGACTACGGCATCACGGTCGACGAGATGAGGGCCAAGCTCTGTGCGGCTCACTTTGGTGACGGTGCATCTGCGCCCGCCGAACCGCCAACACCGCCAACACAAGGCAGGAACCGTCTGGCGACTGCCGGCCGCAATGGAAACAGGAGGGCTCTCGCATGAGCAGCAAGGGAACGAAGCGCCGCGACCACGCCGCCAGGCATGCGAAGGCTCGCATGATCCAGGCAGCGGCCAAGCAGGGCCCCATCATCATGGAGGCTGTTGGCGTCGAATGGATCACCGCCGCCGACGAGGACGGCGAGGCGAAGCCCAAGCGGTTCTCGATGACCGCCTACACCGGCGGTCCCATGCAGGTCAGCAATTACGGCCCGCCCGTCGTGATCGATCTGTCTGGCCTCAAGGCCAAAGCTCCCGTACCCATCCTCCGCGACCACGACCTCTCTCGCGTGATTGGCCACGCAGACGAGGTCGTGGTCGGCGACTCTTCCCTCAAACTCTCCGGGGTCATTTCCGGGGCGGGTCCCGACGCGGCTGAAGTTACGGCTGCTGCTGGCAAAGGCTTCCCGTGGAAAGCATCGGTTGGCGCGCGTCCCGACAAACTCGAATTCGTCGGCGAAGGTGTGGCGACGAAAGTCAACGGCAAGACGTTTACCGGCCCCTTGTACGTCGCGCGTAAGTCGACGTTGGGGGAAACCAGTTTCGTGGCAATTGGCGCTGATCGCAAAGCGACGGCGAAAGTAGCGGCGTCTGCCGCACAATACAAGGAGACTGACATGGACTTTGAACAATGGGTCATCGAGGCAATAGGACATCCTTCCGAGGAACTTCGGGAAGACCAACTTCAACATCTTCAGGCGAAGTACGACGCTGAAGTGAAAGCCGCGACTGACCTCAAGAAGGCAGCGGAAATCAAGGCAGCGGAGTCGAAGGACCAGGAACAGATCGAAGCCGCAGCCAAGCCGCCGATCGTCGAGGCTCCCACGTTCGACCTCGATGGCGTGATCCTCGCCCATGAAAGCCACCTGGCGAAGATCGAGGCCACGGCGGAAGAGTATCGCGAGAAGGTGCCAACGGATGAGTGGACGAAGCTGACGACCGCCGCCCGTAAGGGAGCGATCGAAGCGAAATCGAAGGCTCTCAACGAACAATGGCCAACCGTCAAACTCGAATCCGCACACATTCTCGCCGCCGCAACGTACAAGGCCGATCTCATGGTTGCAGAACGCCCCAAGGGTCCGGCGATTCATTCAAGCAGCCAAGACGTGTCCATACCAGCCATTGAAGCGGCGTTTTGCCAGTCGTGCGGAATGCTGGATGAGGCACGGGAAAAGCAGTTTACGCCGGAAGTACTGGCAGAAGGCGACAAGTATCGGCACATCGGCATTCAGCGACTATTGCTGATCGCTGCTTCGGAGGGCGGCTATAGCGGTAGGCCATGGATCGGACCCGACAACCTCCGTGAGGTGATCCGGGCCGCGTTCTCGGTCCACACGCTCACCACTCTGCTGACCTCGACCGGCAACAAGTTGTTGCTGGAAGGATTCAATCGCTTGCCGCAATCGTGGCGGCAGGTTGCCGAGGTGCGGAATGTCTCGGACTTTAAGGCTGTGACGCTATACCGCATGACGGCCGACCTCGAATATCTGGAGGTCCCCCCGGGCGGAACGATCGAGCACGGAACGCTTGCCCAAGAGTCGAGCAGCATCCAGGCCAAGACCTATGCTCGAATGCTCACGTTGACCCGCCAGGATATCATCAACGACGATCTGGGTGCCTTCAACGATCTCCCGATGAGGCTGGGGATGGGTGCGGCGATCAAGATGAACAAGGTGTTCTGGACCGCTTGGCTTGCTGCCGTGAATGCCGGCACGTTCTGGACCGCCACCCGGGGGAACTACCAAACCGGTGGTTCCACGGCGCTTGGCGAGACTGCTCTCAACACGGCGGTCAAATTGTTCCGTGACGCATCCGGACCCGACAACAACCTGCTCGGATTGGAGCCTGAAATTCTACTCTCGGGGTCCGACCTGGAGGCGACGAACCGCAAGCTCTACACGTCGATGGAAATCCGGGACACGACTGCCTCCACCAAGACGCTGGTCAACAATATCTACTTCAACCGGTTCACGCCACTCATCGTTCCGGAATTGAGCAACAGCGCCTACACCGGCTACTCGACTACCCAGTGGTTCCTGTTGACCAATCCGGCGATTCTGGCATCCGCCGTAATGTGCTTCTTAAATGGCCAGCAGTCTCCGACGATCGAATCGACGGACGCTGATTTCGACACGCTGGGAATCAAGAGCCGTGGCTACCACGATTTCGGAACGGCCATGTCAGAATACCGCGCCTCGGTGCATTCGGTCGGCGCGTAACCGTTTTCTCCAATCAACCCGCGGCTGCCGGCAAAGGCGGCGTAAAACTAGAAACAGGAGCAAATCAAAATGGCTCAAACACCATGCTTGGTCCTCAAGGGCGGAAGTGTCGTTGAACACACGGCCGCTGCTGACATCATCGCCGGCGAGGTCATCGTAAACGGCTCGATTCCCATGATCGCCACGGAGGCGGCCGACTCAGGAGACAAGTGTTCTCTTGAAACTAGCAATCAATGGAAAGTCCCGCAAAATGCGGAAATCATCACCAAGGGCGATGCCGTCCATTGGGACGAGGACGGGAGTCCCTACGGCGGCACAGCGTCCTCTGGTTGTGCCACGGCGACGGCATCCAACAATACCCTGATGGGTGAATGCCTCGAAACGACCACAGCTACCACCACGTATGTGAAGATCCTTTTGACCGCGGCCAAGCGAACCGCGACGATCGCCGGGGCCGTGACTGCCACGTCCATCACCGGGTCGGATGCCACGCTCGACGTTGCGGGAATCGCTGGTAGCACCGGGGCCGGAGGGTCGATTCCCATTGTCGGCGGGGCTGGCGACGGGAATGCCGCGGGTGGCCTCGTGTCCGTGACTGGCGGTGCTGGTGCTGGGACCGCAGACGGCGGTGCTGCTTCGGTAGTCGCTGGCGCTGCAGGTGCTACAGGAAACGGCGGAGCCGTTGCCGTGACTGGTGGCGCTGGCACGGCTGGCATCGGCGGCTTGATCGCCATTACTGCCGGTGCCGGTGGCGGAAACGGTGCAGGCGGGGCGGTTGGGATGACAGCCGGTCTTGGGACCGGGACTGAAGACGGTGGCGCTGCGTCACTGATCGCCGGTGCTGGTGGCGCGACTGGCGACGGCGGAGCCGTCGCAATCACTGGCGGAGCTGGACCAGCGGCCGGCAATGTCGGCGGGGCCGTGACGATCCTGTCCGGAGCCGGCGGCAACAACGGCGTTGCCGGGGCCGTGATTCTCGATTCGTCTGGTACGGGCGGCACGAAGGGTGCGGTCACGATCGCGACGAATGCGGCTACCCTGACGCTCGGCAAGATGCCTCGCATCCCCGTGGCGGCAGTGACGTCGGCCGGTGCAAACCTTGCCACCGCCGGGGCGTTGTCCGAAGGGTTCAATCTCCTCTCGGCGAGCGATAACGCGAAGGGCGTTCGGCTTCCGAGTTGCGTCGATGGTGCTCAGTGCATCGTTGTCAATATGGTCACCGATAAGAGCGTGTTGATTTATCCGCCGGTTGGCAAGCAGGTGAATAACGCAGGGGCGAACAACGCGATCAACGTGGCTTTGAACACCGTCGGCATCTTCGTATCGGAAGGCGCCAATGCCTGGTACGGGCTCCACGCCTCGACTGACACAGCGTAAACCTTTTCAATATTCACTATCCGGCCTGGGTGGACGCGTCCCCGAAACCGCAGAAGCCCTTGCCGGACGTTTCGGGAGTGGGTTATCAGTATGAGCAAGTATCGAATCTATCTCGCAGTACCCGGCAAACATATCTGCTGGGGAACGGTCATGGGTGTCGTCCGGTCGACGGCAAAGCACGAGGTTTTGCCGTTCAACGGCGGATTTGGCTTCAGCGGTCAAGAGGACTTCAACGTCCTGTGGGCCGATGCGATGAACCTTTACGAGGCCGGCGAGATCACGCATTTCGCCATGCTTCACGGAGATGTCAGCCCCGATCCCAAAGTCTGTTGGCTTGACGTGCTGCTTGACGAAATGGACGAGCTAAACGCATCACTGGTGTCGGTTGTCTCGCCGATCAAGGACGGCCGCGGGCTTACGTCTATCGGCATCTGTGACCTCAACGACCACTGGCGACCGTTTCGCCGATTTACCATCCGCGAGTTGGAGAAGATGCCGCCGACGTTTGATAACGTGGCGGCCGGCTATCCCGACAAACCGCTATTGCACAATACTGCGCTATGGGTGTGCGACCTTCGCCGGGAAGTATTTCGCCGCGTGAACGATGACGGCGAGCTTGATATGTACTTCCGTTTCCCCACCCGGGCAATCAGGGGGCCGGATGGAAAATGGATGCACCAACGCGAAAGCGAAGACTGGGCATTCTCTCGCGACCTATGGCTCCGTGGCGTGAAGGACACCTACATCACCAACAAAGTCCGGCTCATCCATCACGGGGCTGTTGCCTTTACGACGCATACGCTGTGGGGTAGCTACGAGGACGGCGATGAAGATACGGCCGACAAGTGGCGAGCGGAGATCGACGCCTTGCCGTTGCGAATGCTTCAGATGCTTGAATTCGAGTTGGGGACTGAGTGCAACCTCGGTGATCAGCACGGCGAGTGTCCCAACATGCGACAGGACCGGTACGGAGACCTAGACACGTCGCAGGAGATGGATGACGCAACCATTGTGAACGCGGCAGTTGAAGCGTATACGAAGCTTGGCTTTACCGGGTTCGTCGGCTGGATCTATTACAACGAGCCGTTGTGCCAGGCGGATCGGATGTTCCGGCTGATGAACGAGATCAAGTCAAAGGCTCCGGCGGCCCGTTTCATTCTATGGACGAACGGCACGCTCATTCCGGAGGAATGCGGGCACTTCCTCGCCTTCGAACAGATCGTCGTCAGCGACTATGGTGAGGATTCGCAACACGGAGTGGAGTGTCTCAAGGCGAAGAACATCGGCCACAAGGTGATTCAAGATGCGCCGTTCGACCGGCGATTGCATCAGATTGACCCGGCCGACAAAACCGCCCCATGCCTGCGACCGTTTGTCGAGTTGATTTTTGACGCCCACGGGAATTCGCACCTATGCTGCTACGACTGGCAAGGGAAGGCAACGCTCGGAAACGTGATGCAGCAACCCTTCGCCGACATCGCGGATCGATGGCGACAGCAGTTGCCGAGCATCACGGGGCACGCGATGAACGGCGAGGCACCGAAGTTCTGCGTCGAGTGCGGCCACCGGTGGGACAAGTACCAGAAACACGACGATGCTATCGTGGCCCGGGCAAAACACTGGCGAGAACAGCAGGCGAAGAAAACCGAAATCCTGCAACCCTGCGAGCACGACGCATGAGTTGGTTTTCCGATGGGTTAGCATGGGCGGTCGATACACTGGCCGACGCGGCAGGCGAGACGGTCACGTTATCGCGGGCGGGCGAGACGACGGAGATAACGGCCATCGCGGTGGACAGCGGCGATGAGGCGAGCGGCGACAATGCCACGTCGAATTACTGGGATCGTGAATGGCTGGTCAAACAAGCCGACTATGAGATCGACGATGCTGTGGTGACCCCGCAAGCCGGTGACCGGATTACTGATGGCAATGGCGACGTCTGGGAACTGATGCTTGGCGGGAAACGCCCGGAGGTGGTATCTCACGCGGGTGGCTATGCGTGGGTCGTCAAGACGAAACGAATTGTGAGTGGGTGAGATGTTTGGCATACAGGTAAAATTGACAGCTACTCTGAAAGGCCTTGAAAAAGCAACGGATAAGGGCGCTTACAAAACCTTGCGTCATGCTGCGTTTTCGATCCGGAAGAGCGCTATTGAGTCGATGGAGTTTGCAAAAGGGCCATCGACACCCGGGTCGCCTCCGCACGCTCACAAAGGGAAGATTAGACGGTCGATCCTTGTCGCGCAAGATGAGAAAGGCGAGGTGGTGGTGGGGCCGTCATACCCTCGCGTTAAAGCCGGTGGCAGGCCTTACTGGTTGGCCCAAATGCTGGAACACGGCGGGACGTTTACGCGGACAAAAAAGAGGAAAGCACGCGGGCGGCCGAAAAAGGGCGATGCGCCGCAGGCCACGCGGACCGTAACATTTCCGCCGCGTCCATTCATGCAACCTGCACTACAACGAAACCTAGCCCGATTCCACCGTGATTGGAAAGGGGCGATTTAATAGGAGTCTGAACGATGTCGAAGAAACGCAAAGGCCACGAGATGTGGGTCTACTACGGGACGGCCGGCAGTACGGCAGCCACGCACATCGACGCCAACGTCGTGGACGCAGATCCCGGCGGGGCGGATTTCGATTTTGTCGATCTACCCGACCGAGGCGATGGCACCGCCTTGCCGCTGATGGATGAATACCCTGTCAAAAAGAACTCGCAGCCAACGTTTTCGATGGTCTACCACGATGGCGATTCCAATATGACGGCACTGCTGGCCGCTGCTGATGCCAACCCGCCAGTCGGGAAGGCGTTCAAGTTCTTGCGGGTCGCCTCGGGCGAAGTCGCTTTTGACGGTGATTGCTGGATCAAGTACAGCAGCGCAGGTGCTATCGCGGATGGCCAGACGGTCGAATTCGAGTTGCACCCAACGTCTGCCTACGGTCGCAGTTTCATCACGACCTGATGCGGAACACACAAATAGGAGAATTATACGATGCCTCAAGCACAAGATATGCGATCGTTTGGGTTTCCCGGCTATACGTTCAACGATCAGTCCAGTGCTGTTGAGTTTGAATCAGCCCTGGCCTACACGAAGGCGCTCGATGGATTGGGAACCAACCAGACCAACGGCAATATGCAGGACACCAGCACTGGCGCAATCCTGATGCCAGGGACCGACCACGGTATCACCAACGCGAGCACCGTGGACGTGTATTGGTCTGCTGGAGTTCGTTACGGGTTAGATTGCGTCGTAGTCGGTAGCAATGCCACCATAACGTGTGGCAACGGGGCCGGCGACACTCTGCCCGCAAACACTACAAATGGAATCGCGATTGCCGTACAGATCGACTGGGAGATGGATTTCGACGGAGACGACGCCCAGATTATCGGCGTCTTTTACCGCAACGCGAACGACACCAGCGCGAAGGCCCATGTTGATTTCCAGGACTCCGGATCCGCGTCTGTGAATGAGGTCGATCTGGTTCACGAAACGGCAAACGGCGGTTGCGGTCAGATCGTCAATATATCGGGCGGCGACACCAACGACTACACAGGCAACGCGGTTGCGGCGTCGAAGGTCTCGCATGATTCGCTAAACGCGGCGACTGCGTATTGCCTTGTTGGGCTCGTGGCGCTATAGCGTTTGCCGTTTCCAACAGCACACCTCGCTCCGTCGGTGCCCGACCCGGCTTGGCGTTTTTTCCTATCGGGCTAGGAGAACTGATTGTGAGCAAGTTTACTGACGCGATTGGGCAAGAGTGGCGGCTTGAATTCGATGGCTTCCTGCTGGACCGCATCGAGAAAGAGGCCAATGTCGACTTGGCAGACCTTTCAGCCGGCGGCTTGCTCGCTGTCGAACGAGACGTGAAGGCGTTGGTTCGCGTATTGTCCGTAGCGTGTGACGAGCAACTCAAGGAACGGCGGAAGCCGGCGGCTGAGTTTCAAAAGCAAATCCGCAAGGATGCCATCACGCGGGCACGGAAGGCGGTGATGGAAGCCCTAGCGGATTTTTTCCCGGAGAAGGAATGGTCCGGGATTCAATCGAGCTTGACGACGCTGAAGAATACGAAGATCCAGACAGACGAGTTGATTGCGCTAGCACCGGCCTTTGCGGCTCTTCCGGAGGACATACGACGGGAGTTGATGGAAGAGGGTCTGGCGGAGGCTCAGCAAAAGATGGCGGAGGGTGGGAGTTTGCCATCGTTGCCGGACAGCGAGTCTGCACCCGACCAGGATACCACGCTGCCGACGCCTGCCGACGATTCGCAGGAGAATGTCACGTCAGCCCCCGAGGACTTACCCTCCGAGACCTCTGGTTAATGATGGTCGCCGCTCGCGAATCGCGGCGGGCGCTGGCCGTGGATGTACGGGGGATGGTGTGGCAAGAGAAGCGATTTGACACGGAACTATTCATTCGCACTGGGCACTTGATGGAGTGGGGCAATTACGGCGCGCCTGATACGCCGGCGATGCGAGAAGCCAAGGCGGCGGTAGAACGCGAGCGGGAAATGCACGAGCAAGCCGGGAGAGGCTGAGCAAGTGGCAAGTTCACAAGAAATCATGGCTGGCCGTGCATTTGTACGGTTATTCCTCAAGAACGATATGGCCTCCCAGCTTTCCCGTGGATTGAAGTCAGCCGGGGCACAACTCAAGGGGTTTGGCCGTGGTGCGATGGTTGCCGGTGCAAAGGTAACGGCAATCGGTGCCGCACTCCTTGCACCACTGGCCGCGGCCGTGCGCTCATTTGCTGCCGAAGGCGACATGCTCGACAAAATGTCTCTGCGGACCGGTATAGCTGCGAGTTCATTGGCGGAATTGGGGTTTGCGGCCGAGCAGTCCGGGACAAGCCTAGACGCCGTGGCAGCCACTGTTCTCAAGATGAATCGGCGATTTGGCCGCGTGACAGCCGGAGCGGGCACCGCAAACCAGATAAGCGCACTGGAAGAACTTGGCCTGTCAGTTGACCAGCTTCGCGGCATGGACGCAGAGGGCCGATTCATGGCAATCGGCGATGCCGTTGCTCAGTATGGCGACAACGCAGCGGCGGCCGGGCTGGCTCAGCGGGTGTTCGGGACTGGGATAGATGCCGTCCTTCCGTTGCTGCTCCAGGGCCGCGATGGAATCGCCGCGCTACGCGATGAGGCTCGTGACTTGGGTATCGTCCCCACCGAAAAGGAAGTCGCAAACGCAGCAAAAGTGACGGATGCAATCAACCGCATTAAGCGGGCACTGAAAGCGATGAAGTTTAATATCGGGGCAGCCCTTGCCGAGCCTGCTCTACAGTTTCTCAACGTAATGAAAAATCTGGCAGTCAGTGTAGGCAAGTTCGCCAAAAACAACCGTGGCATTCTTCTCACGGTGGCGGCGATCGGGGCTGTTTTAGTCGTGGCCGGTACGTTGGTGACTGCATTCGGCGTTGCGGTTTGGGCGGCTGGCATGGCCCTAACTGCTTTAGGGTCCGTCGTTGGCTTTCTATTGTCGCCGATAGGTCTTATCGTTGCGGCAGTGGTGGGCGGGGCGGTGGCGTGGGTTAGATATAGCGAGAGCGGCAAGCGGGCATGGGCATCGCTCAAGGCAGCAGCCATGCCCATTATCGAAACGCTCAAGACGGCTTTCAGCGGCATCAAGGACGCCCTTAAATCCGGCGACTGGAGCCTAGCTGGCAAGATTGCGATGGCTGCATTGAAGCTGGCGTTTTTTCAAGGGCTGAGCTCAATTCAAGCAGCATTTCCGAAAACATTCAATACGGTGTTTCTCGCCTTTGGCAAGATCGGGGATGGGATCATAGCTGCGTGGGCCAAGGTAATGGGCTTTTTGACAAATCAGTGGAACAGTTGGGGCAAAAGCACCGTTGATACCGTGATGGGTGTAGCCAGTCAAATCGTAGGCGTGTGGCAAAAGACGGTTGAAGGCATGGCCAACTGGATGCTGGAAACGTCGGCAAAGGGCGGTGTCATGGGCAAGGCCATGTCCAAAGTGTTGGGCGTGGATATGGCCGAGGAGCAAGCCAGGTCCGAGCGTTTGGACCGTAAGAGCCGTGAGTTGGGCTTGGGCCTGGAGCCGACCGACATACTTGCTGATGCGCGGAAAGCAGTGAAGCAATATACGGAGCAGCTTGAGGCCGACCTAAAAACGGGTCTGGGCAATGCGGGCAAGGCAGCGGATGAGTTTATGCAGAACCTACCAGTAAGTGTGACCGCCAATCTTGAGGAGTCAATCGAGAAGTTTCTTGCACAACTGGAATCAGGAGTAACGGTCGAAGATGCGGCGAAAGAACTGGCTGCCTTGAGGAAAGAGGCGGCCACGCAAGGGGCTACACAGGCCCAGGAAAAGGCCGTAAGCGATATTGAAGACGGTGGCGTTGGTGGCCTTGCAGTTGCTAGTGCCCCGGGGGGCGCGGCCTTGACGGCGACCTATTCGGCAGCAGCCGCCCGAATCGCCGGATTCCAGGCTGGCGGCGGCCCGGAAAAAAAGATGGTTGACGGAATAACAGAGGTGGCGAAAAACACGAAAGCGTCGGCGGAGTCACTAGACCAATTTCTGAACGGCTGGAAAATACAATAATGGCGTTGACACTGGAGCTTATCGTCGGGTCCGACTTCACGCTCGACCGCGACAACTTGACCATCGCACGGAAGTTTCGCGTCAAGGGCACGCTGCCATATTTGTTAGGCGGTGACGCTTTTGACGTCATATCGTCGCTGGTGATGGAATTGATCGAGGAGACCTACCCAACCTACGGCACGCCGATTGGCACGCTGTACTGGAATTCGATCCAGTTACACGAGTCGTTCTACGCGCAGTTGTACGAAATCAGCGTCACCTATTCGCCTTACGACAATCAAACAGGGACGTACTTGGTCCGCATCGAACACGCGGCCGGGACAGCAAAGGCGACGGCAGGGGAATGGATCGCAGGATACCCTACCGCTAATGTGCCGGAAGACGGCGACGGTAAAGGGAATAAAGGGGTGATCTGGAACGGGCAGGAAGTGGTGGGCGTTGACGTTCCGTTCAACCAGACGCGAATTGTCATCTCCTACCGGCACCCGGAGGCATTTCTCGATCACGCATACTTACGGGGCGTAGGGGAGCTTGTCGGGCACCCGAACAATGACATCTTCCTCGGATATGAACCCGGTGAGATTGCCTACGCTGGCGGCAACGCGACTGAATCTGAAGCCGAGGCGTCGGCCGAATACTCGTTCGAGGTTAGCCGCAACGAGATCGAGCTTGTAGTCGGCGGGATTGAGATCGAGGAAAAAAAGGGCTTCGACATTATCAGCCCGGTGTACAAATGGGACACTGCCGATGATGGTGGCGGCAAAACTAAGGCGATCCGGCCGATTGATTACATCGAGATCATCCGTCCTCGTGGCCGTGAGTGGATGGACTATGTGAGCGTATTCCTCTGGGGCGGTGAACCGGCGGAATGAATCAGTAACGGCCACAACAATATAGAATAAAGGGAGTATTGCCATGCCCATGAACACCGACACTCTCCGTGTTACCGGTCCATTTCGACATGCCGGCGATTTTCGGCCCAAGATCGCCCCGGGTCAGATCGCTCAGCGGAACCTCCAGGAATACGCTATCGACCTGGCCAGTTGCCTAGTTCACCAGCGTGTGGCCAACGCGGCCGGGATCGGTATCACTGGTGCCGCAGACAACTTCATTACATCCGTTGAGAAGATGGGGTCGATTGTCAAAACGACAATTCTGATTGACGTTGATGGCCTCAATAGCGGCGGGACGGCCGACGACGTGATTGGTGCGGACGGGGCGGGGGTGGCCCATCTGGGTCAGATCACCGCCGCAGTGAACGGGACGATTTTCGCGGGTAAAATCACATGCCTCCAGACTCCCGCTGGAGGAGACCCGGATATTGATCTGTGGTATACAGACGACGCTACTGGCGTGGAGGATACGCTCGTCACAGCCATGAGCAATCAGATCCAGTGCATCGATCACGGAGATTGGACCGACGGAGAAGTAGACGGTTTGACCGCGTTCCCCCCTACGACCAAGTACCTGTATCTTGCGACTGGCGACACAACGGATGCAACCTATACGGCCGGCATTCTGTTGATCGAATTATGGGGAACTGACGCGACCGGCGACCTAGCCGTCGTACGTGGCGCACTCGCCACAAGCGCCCCGTCACTCCAGACCGAGGACTTGCGGGACGTTGGTGTGACCTGGAGATACCGTCGCTACGCGGTGACTTTGCCCCCCGAGTACGTTGCCGGAGAAACGGTGCAAATCAGGGTGGTAGGCGGAATGGTAACGACCGTAGCGGACACGACGGCCTTTGCCGACGTGGAATGTTACGAAAACGAGGAAGACAATTCGGTGTCGGCCGATCTATGCACGACGGTGGAAACGACGATCAATGCATTGATTGCGACACCTACCACGGCTGACTTCACAATTACAGCCACGACGCTATCGCCCGGCTCTGTGCTCGACGTGAGGGTGGGCGTGGAGGTGACCGACGCCGCCACCGGAGCCGAAGTCATCGGGTGCATCACGAAGATCAGCCTGCTGTGCGATACTCAGGGATAAGGTGACAGGTAATGCACCGATACCGCATGGGACAAACGTTCCGGCCACCCACTGCGGCGGAATCGGCGGCCCACGCCGACGCCCTGGAGGGATTCCGGCGGCGGCCTCCCGTGTCGCAAGACCTTGCGCCGGTCGGGCAAACCATCATTGTAAAAACGCCGGCGGATGGCATCGATGCCAGAGATGACACAACCATTTCTTCCGCCGTTTGCACTCGCTGCATCGAAATCGACGCCGCCGATAGCACAAAGACGCTGGTCGAGACAGACGAAGAACTCCGAATCTACAACATTCACCCCGCCGCCGTTGCCGGCGACAGCTTCGTTAGTACGGCTCTGTTATCCGATGGGACGCGATATGTCGAACGGGACGACGAAGTCCACTTCGGCAAGCTCGGTGCGACCCTGACGTATAACGACGCCACCGGCGTAACGGTAACGATCTGGACCGGCAAGCCAGCGGCGGTTACATCACCGGCGCGGACGGTCGACAACGTGGTGATTTCCGAATTATTGATGACTAGCGGAGAACTTGCCAACGGTTCGGCGGTGAGGATTCAACGCATCGACGGCAAGTGGTTTGTCGTGGGAGCCCCGTGCTGATGAGTGCCGAGAACTGGATGCGACGTGCGAGCGGGCTGGTTGTCCCGGCGATGGGGTTTGCAAATCCGATGGGGCGGTTTCAGGCGTGTCCGCCGGGGGAGTGTTGTCCGGTGGTGTGTGGGGATTGCTATCCTGGCGCATCGCCAGCTTCTATTTGGATTGATGTTCCCGCCATAGCGAACAACGCTTGTTCCAACTGCGGCAACTACGAGGGCACATATAAACTAGACCACTTGGGGGGTTCGCCCTGTTGGTGGGGGATGGTGCCTGCTAATGAGTGCAGCTGCGTGCCTCTCTCGGGGATTGTGGCCGACATAAGGGCTTATGTAACCGTGATCGGTGGTCAGTGTGTATGGATTGCATTCGTCCGAACGTGCTGGAGAACAGCACAGAATGTACAATGGAGACAAACAGGGGCAATCGGAACTTGGGATATTACCCTCCCCTTTTATGTGAATGTAGGGACCGACTGCGATGCCACCGGCACTGAAGCCCGGTTGTATGTATGAACTGCCAACCAATACCCACCGACGCCCCCGGCATTTTCCGCTGTCCCGCCTGCGGCCTACAAAACCCCCGCCCGATCAAAAAGCCGTTCATTGCCGAGTGCGGCAATCAAGAGAAAGCAAGAGCAGGCCTCGCTTCCCTCATCGCCCGCTTGGCCGAAGAAACCAACCAGCCCGCGATAGTCGACAACCCTGGCCCCTACGCCCAAGCCGTGATCCAATGGGCGGCGGAAGGCTTCCCCGTCCGCGACGAAGAGGATTACAAGTACATCATCGACGTACTCTGCCCCGAGTGCCGTCACTACCGCAAACCGACGTGCACTTGCGGGACGTGCGGCGGGAAGGGGCAACTAGTCGCCGTCAAAGCGTGGATGGAAACCGATAGCTGCCCAGCGATGCGGTGGTGATATGTCCGAAAACCGAATCGTCAACGCTCTGCTCGAAGCGCTCGACAACGCCCCGGGGCCGAAACGCGAACACATCACCGTCGGGCGGCTGCTCGCGCAATGCCAACAGGTCTGCCCGGAATGGTTCCGCTGCTGCGAGCGGCATGACTGGAGGCGTGGATCACGCTGATGATCACGCCCGGGCGGCGGTGCTCGCGGCGGCCTGCCTAGCCGGACTCTCCGGCCCCCTGCCCCCCCACAGAATTTATTTCGGAAACTTTCCGGATTCTTGCTGTCCCTCTATTGACTCTAGTGCCGATAAGGGTATAATAAGAACAGAGAGGAAAGGGAAAGACATGAAAAAGACAGCCAAAAACGGACGAGACGGGAAAAGCGGTTACAAAGGGGTCTGCTGCCGAAAGGACCTCCGGCTGGCAATCTACCTACGAGACGCATTCCGGTGCGTCTACTGCTGCCGGGACCTCCACGGAGCCCACCCGACCGACATTACCCTGGACCACATCACCCCCGACGCGGACGGCGGATCGAACACTCCCAACAACTTGGCGACTTGTTGCCGATCTTGCAACTGCTCACGCCAGGACAAGCCGCTCAGTCGCTTCGCGGGCCCCGAGACGCGAGCCGACATCCGCCGCCTGACGCGACGGTCAATCACGCGATACCGTCGGCTGGCTAAGGCCATCATCGCCGGCGAAACTGAGGACCCGAGAGGAAACTGCTAACCGCGTCAATCGCGGAACTCGCCGGCTGAGTGAGCCGGGCAAAGGGAGCGAAACGATGAGAGCAACAAAGTACATTGTGATCGGCCGGCACGACTGCGAGCGAAATTCGTACATCCCAGGTGGCGATATTCGCCACGTAGTCAGCCATCATCATTCTTTGCCGGCGGCGGCGAGAGCTGCTGATAAAGCCCACGAGGAGCTTGGCGGGTGTGATGGTAGTGATCCCCTAACCCAGGTAATGCGACGGCTAGAGTCCGCAGATTCCACACCCGATGAAACCGATGATACTTACGATTACGCCGGGTGCCAGTACATTGTGGTGAATGTGTTCGACTCGCATTCAATCGTGCCGGCACCAGGCGGGCTGGGCCTCAAGGTCGTGGACGCTTAGTTTTTTGGACCGCCGAGGGCAGCGGCACAGCACGGAGCGAAACGATGACAACCGACCAAAATGAGACGATGCACCCCAACGAATTTACCATCGACTGTACCGGCGACGTGGTGGCCGGCGACACGATCCTATTCCAAGAATCTGTGTTTAACGGAAGCTACCGCAAGCCCAAATTTCTCGGCAACCGACGTATCATGGCGGTGGTTGTCCGAGACTCTTACGGTGCGGCCAAGCAGCAACACACATTCACGCTCAGCATTCTCTGGAGCGACGGGGTCCAACCGTTGGAGGCCGGGACGACAACGACTCGCAAGGGCCGGAATGTCTACCGAGAATTCACCATGCGGATGCCTTGGAAGGACGAATCAGCCAGGCACGAGGCGGCCGACGAAAAACATTCTCGGGGAGACAACGCAAGGGCAATGCGAAACGAGAGACTGTCAAATGGTTACTAACCCCAGCCGAACAGCGGCACAACCACGGAGAGAGACGAGACGATGACCACGATCAACGTATACATGATTGGCACACGCGGCGGGCCGCGACTCACTATCGAGACTGAGCCATACGCGGCGGCCCAGACGCTGCTCGCCGACTTTGAGCGGGATGGTGCCCGAAACTTCCGCCAAGTCAAATTCTCGGCGGAGAAGGTCGAGGAGTTGTCGCGGTGGATGGTGCCGATGGAATGGAAAGCCGCTTATTGGGTCGCTGCGGTCAACACGAGCACGCGACTGCAGTATCCTGATCGAGGCGAATCGGTGACCATCGAGGTCGTCCAAGCCAATCTCGACGATCTGTTAGTGTCCGCCAAACGCATCGAGTCCGAAGTTGCCAAGGTGGAGAATTGTCCCACGCCTCCAAGGCATGACTGTGCCGGACATCGAGACGGATGTCGCGAAATTGTACGTACGCCGGGTGCATACTGCCCGACGTGCCAGCATGATACATATTGATTTGCTACCCCCCAACGCCGCAAGGCACAACCGAGGAGAGAACCAATGTTGATTCCCAAATCCGTGTTTGAACTGCACCGCGTCTGTGATCCGGACTTGGAACGCTACGCCCTCGATGGCATCCAATTCAGCCGTAGAAGCGACACCGATAACCCGTGCGCGGTAGCCACAGACGGCCGCTGTCTGATCGCGGCGACATGGAAAGAGCCGTCATGGGCGAAATCCTCGGCGGAATTCGCCGAAGTTATCCCCAGGGAATACTGCCAAAGAACGTTAGAGTTCGGTGGCATAAAAAGCTCGATCAAGTTGGGCGAGTCGTTATCCGCCAACGGCAACCTCCCGATAACCGGGGCCGATCCGGAGGTGACGGACCGTATTGACGCACGTCCGAGCGAGGGGAGGTTTCCCAAATGGCGGGATATTTTCCCGCATTATGACGATCCGGTTCAAATCAACCTGGATTTGGAATTCTTGGCCAATCTGGCCGCGACTATGGCAGCAGCCACCAAAAACAGCGACAGCGATGTCAAGGTCACGTTGACCGTGGATCGCCAGGCGGCCCCCAAAGATGCGGACTCCGGCCCGGTGACACTGATCGCGCGGACCGAGGATGGACTGACAATTGCTGGCGTGCTGTCGTCGACGCCAGGCGACCCCGTCACTTGGAACGCAAAATGAAATACCCCCCTTGTCCGAAAGGCGTCGAAGTTTTCTGGGACAACGGCAGATTCGTTGCTGTCGTCGACGACGACAACGGGACGCAGCGCAACGTCGCGTTGGCCAGTCGCCAGACCAGACGCGACGCGATTCTGGATGCCCGTGCATATCTCGATATGGACAACACCGCCTACGACTAACCCCCAACCGCCGCCTAGCGGCACAACCAAGAGGAAATTATGAGCGAGAAACACACACCCGGCCCGTGGCACACCCCTGCTATCGACATGATTGTCTGCCCGATGGGGCACGTTGCAACAACATGCTACCTCGACAAATACATGGAAGGCTCGCGCAAAGCCAACGCACGGCTAATCGCCGCCGCGCCTGATTTGCTTGCGGCGCTTGATGCCGCAATGGAAATAGTCGGTTTTGTCGAGGCCGGAGAAAAACTGTTGCAAGGCCGCGAACACACTGTTCGTTGTAAGTTCGAGAAAGGCCATGCGATAAAAGCGGGAAACGTCATACGGGCCGCCATCGCCAAGGCCGACCCGCTCGACGCCGCACTGGATGCGTGCGACGGGGAACTCGAGTTGACCGAACCTGAAGGAAAATCATGAAGAAAAAGAAACGACCCACCCCGATCGGTGCCCAACTCCGCACCGCGCGACTGGCCGCCGAGCTCACCCAAGTCCAACTAGCCGCCAAAACCGGCGTCGGGCAGAAGTACATCAGCGACCTGGAGTGCGACCGACGGCGCGTGACGATCGACCACCTGCGGGTGATTTGCAAGGCGTGCCGATGCGGATTCACAATCGACAAGAGAGGAGTGGTGACGATAGGACCGTAACCAAGATTCGGGCACTCCGCCAACTAGACACTTAGTATTTGCGGAACGCCGAAATCACAAGACTTAGGCCCCTTGAATCGACGTAACCCTTTTCGCGTCGGACGACAAACTAGGGTATTTACCTGCCCGTGTACAATTCATGTGACGGGCGGAATACCCTAGACGCCGACGGGAGACACGACACATGACAGACATGGACGCGCGGGCTTATCCCCGCTACTGTGTGCAGGTTGACCGCAACGGTCACTGGTGCCTGCATCGTGGCCAAAAGACGATGAGCGAAGCCTTGGCCTGTTTCCGTTGGGCGGTGACCTGGTATCACTCCCGGTATCACCCCCACGCCGTCCGGCTAGTAAGGTACGCGGCCGACGGAACAATGGACGTGCTTGAAGAATTTACCCCGAGGAGAAAATGACTACCTGGCCGCAACGCCCTCGCGTGGAACATCACCATTGCCAGCCGCCGGCGAATCTGGCAAAGCCGAGACCGGCAGTATCGCGTGATCCAATCGACGCCGCACTTTGGCAACCTAACCGAGGTCTGGTACGCGATGCACTTCGACCGGCTTGACAAAATGTGGGACATCATCAGCCGCCACCGAAAACGGAAGCCCGCGTTCACGGCCTGCGAACGGGCCGCGAGACGATAGGCCGAAGTGCTGAGAGCCCGGTTCACCCCGGGCTTTTTTCGTGCGCTGACTGGTCTGCCAGTGCCTCCGCAAGCTGACCAAGGATCGCGTCCCGAATCTCGGCGGCCTCGATCCCCCAGTCATCGTAAGGGCCGAAGTTGAACTTCTCAAGCCACAGCTTGCCCCAAATGACCCCCCCGCCATCCCATGCACTAGCCGGCGTTCGCTCGGGCCACCAATGCCACCTGGCGACGCCCCAGAACAGCGAGAGCGTGAAGCGGCGGTGGTAGAAGTAGACGGCGCGACGAGTGACACGGAGCCGTTCATGGTTTGCTCCTGGCTCTTGATTCCTAATCCGAAATATCGTAACATAGGAGCATGAGCAACACAACGGCAACTGACTCGATGCTCGCGGTGCTAGCGTCCAACGTACGCCGGGAACTGGACGCCCGGGGCTGGACGCAAACCAAACTAGCCACAGAATGCGAGTGGCCCCCTGCCCGAATAAGTGAACTTCTGGCCGGGAAATTCGACCCACGGCTGGGGACAATCGAAACGATAGCAGCGGCCTTTTCCGTGCCGTTGTCCTCGCTTTTGTCGCCGTCCATGCCAGCCCCGATTGAGCCCAAAGAAGAAATCTCGGGAAATCTTTCCGAATTGGGCTTGTAAGGCTATACGGAATATCGTAATATGCCAGTGTAATTGACACTGGCATCTTCTGATTCGGCCCCTCTGGCCGAGCCTGGTTGATGCTGACAACCAGACGGATCGCCCAACATGGGACGGAACAACCTCCCTGTCAAACTTTCCGAATTCCGCGCGCGCCTTGCCAAAGCGGAGACGCCCCAAGAGGTCAAGGCCCTCCGGGACTTCGGCCGGTCTGCTATCGACCACGCGAAGCGAACCCGCATGGCAAGCCTTGACCAGTTGAATGACGCTTCTGAGTGCATCCTGGACGCGGAGCGAGCGTTGGGCCGGATGCTGGCGGGAATGGTGACCAAGGGCGGCAAGCGTCATAAGTCCGCCAATGGTACTTATGACCGTCTTGCCGTGCTCTCGGATCTCGGCATCACGAAGAACCAATCTTCCGCCTGGCAGCGGGTGGCGACAATCGCGGAAAAGAAATACCGGAAGTGGGTCGAGTCCGTCCGAGGCGCTGGCGGGAAACTCTCCAGCGGCGGTCTCCTGAAACTGGCCCAACGCCTGACGGTCACCCCAGCAGAGCCCGTGGAGGGCGTCTGGCAGTCCCTTCCGGACCTCATTGCCGAGGGCAAGCAGTTTGGCACCATCTACGCGGATCCGCCCTGGCAGTACGACAACCGAGCCACACGGGCGGCCGCGGAAGGCGAGTACGCCAACACCTTGACGCTGGACGAGATTTGCAGCGAGCCCGTGCCGGAACTTGCCGCCGATGACGCCCACCTTCACCTCTGGACAACCAACGGCTTCCTGTTCGAGGCCAAGCGCGTAATCGACGCCTGGGGCTTCACCTACAAGTCGTGCTTCGTTTGGGTTAAGCCGCAAATGGGCATCGGCAACTATTGGCGGGTCTCCCATGAATTCCTTCTCTTGGGAGTGAAGGGAAAGGCGACTTCCTTTCAGGTCCACGGCTTCAAGAGTTGGGGTGAGTTCGACCGGACCGAGCACAGCCGGAAGCCACGACACGTCCGAGAAATGATTCAAGAGGCAAGTCCCGGCCCCTACCTCGAATTGTACGGCCGACAGCAGATACCGGACTGGACGGTGTACGGCAACCAAGTATCAGAGCAGACGCGATTTGCCTAACGGATGCAAAATGACCGAGCAAGACGCCAGAAGGGCCTTTGCAGCCATGACGGAAACACGCCTTGGAAACTTTGGCGAGAAGGTATGGGCAAGGATCCTGGCCGCATCGAATCTGGGATACATACCGTTGCACGCAATTGAGACGGGGCGGGCCCCGATGATTGAGGGGCCGGACCCGGTTGTACTGCCGGACTTTCAAATCATTACGCCGGTCATGGATGTATACCTGGAATCGAAAGCCAAGACGACAAGCGTGCTCTACCGAATTCGCAGGCAAGAGCGTCACGGAATTGACCGCAAGAACTGGACTGCCTACATCAAGGCAGCGGCGATGAGCGATAAGCCATGCGCCATCGGTGTAATTGAACTGTTTCGGGAACGCAAGGCGCACCAACAAACGTGGTCGGGCAGCATCCTCATAGAAACCCTGCATAACCTAGGGCGGCCGATTCCAGGTGAACCGGAATACAACCAAAGCCACATGGTGTACTGGCCCCGCAAACGGTTCCACGACTTGGACTCGTGGGACGCCTTGGAGTTGCTTGCAATATCGAAAGGCAACTTGCTGGCGCAGTACCCAGTTCAACTAGAAGTAATTTTCAAGTCGTTTGCGTGCAAGCAACTGGAAATGTTTGATAACCCCTAACCCCGACCACCCCATGACCACCAAGCCCACCCTGCCGGCCGAAATCGAGTAATCAATCATGGCTACGAAGATACTAGAAAACAAGGGGGTTATCGAATTTAAGAACCCATCCGACGGCCAGCGATACCTCAATATCGCGTTCGTCGATCGTCGGTTTCGCGTCGTGAGTGGAGGCACGACCTGGTTGACCAAGAAGAACGCCCGCGACTTGATCGATTGGCTGGAGTCGCGGCTAGAGGAAATAGAAGCACCAACTTAACCCGAAATCATCATGGCATCTTCAACCCATCAATCCCGTTTTCCACTGCGCCCCCGCCGTCCCGGTATTTTGAAGATGCCACGGGTTCGGCGTGGGGCGTTTTTGTCAAAGGTGAACTATGTTTGACAACTCCTCCAGTAGTAGCGGCGGTATCGGCTTCATCGGGCTGCTGACGATAGTCTTCGTCACGCTCAAGTTGACCGGCGTTATTGAGTGGTCTTGGTGGTGGGTGCTGTCACCGATTTGGATTACCGCAGCAGTCGTGTGCATGATTCTGGCAATTCTGCTAGTTGCTTATTGCGTTGTATACGGCGTGAAGAGGAAGTAATTTTGCCAACCTAACTAGTCAATAACCACCCCCAAGGCCATTACTACTGTGGCGGGCACCATTCTACCTACTCGGCAGTCCAATCCCTGCCGTCGGTGCCCGTCACAGAATTTGACCCGGAGGACAAGTGACATGCGTATGCAAACGTACGAACAAGTTAAACGAGAGGCGCGAAAATACGCCGCGCAGACGCTTACTGTGCGAGACGACGTATTAGCCCTCTTGGTTGAACGATACGTCAGCGGATTTCTGCAAGGATACACCTGCGCTGGCGGAATACTCTCCGCGGCAGAGGCAGAGTCATTAGACGAACCGGAGGAAACGTGATGGGTGTGATTCCACGCGAAGTATGTGAAGCCACGGCAAGGGCCGATGTGCCAGACTGCTCGGCCGGACCCATGTCGCTGGCAATGAAAGACCGGCGAGCATTGGCTGGGTACGTGAAAACACTTAGCGAATCGCTCCTTACGTGTCACGAAAAGAACGATCTTCTCGCCGCGAAAATCGAACAGCTACGCCCGTTTGAGCAGGCGTATCAGCGGCTCACTGAAAATACTATCCCCCGCAACGTCATGGATGAAGTTTTGAGAGAGATTAAGGCAGAATCACGCACCGTTGGTGATGCCGCAGGTAGTGCGAGCGAATCACCGACCGAACCGAGTGAGAAATCGGACAATGAATCTTGAAGTTCAAGCGTGCGACGGCCCGTCGCACGTTTTACACAACTCGGCGAAGGAGGTGATGCCCAACGCCTGTAGTAGATCCTTATCCACAATGTGGGCCTATATGATCTGCCCGCCTAGTGCGGGTATGCCAAAGTGATTCCTAACTAATCACACACACAGAGAAGGGGGTGATGACTAATGGTACGGCGCATCTAATCGTACTGCCGGGCAACCGGCGACAACTCCGTGGCGAAATTGGCCCCCTCGACAGCGAACGCGACTGAGGCGGCCATTGGTAGACGCTAAGGGCACCGTAGCTGTGCGAGAGTTGGGGAATTCACTCAATTTGAGCAGAACCCAACGTACAGTCTGGCAAACTGACTCTAAATCAGGGTGTGCCTTAACCTTGCCGGGTGTGCAGGTTCGAGTCCTGCCGGAGTTGTTTATCACCAAATCCCGCTGTGTTTCGGGCACGCGTCCGAGCGGTGGGCTAAACGCGAAAGGAATGTACTAATGGACAAAGCACGTTGGAGATACGGCGACACGAACCGCGTGCATGCGGCCGTCGATTCGGCAACCGTGATCGAGGTCGGCGATCTCGTCTATCAAAACGTCGACCACGCCAAGCCGGCATCTGACATGCGGCATGTTATCACGGCTCCCCCAGGTAGCGATTTACCTGATACAGATTTGGCTGAAGATGCACCAGCGGCATACCTACAGGAGTTGTTCGCGGACAACTTCTTGGGCGTGGCCATGCAGCAGAGCCGGTCCGGCGACACCGATCCGATTCAGGTGGCCACTACGGGGGTGTTCGAGTTCGATTGCCCTGCCAGTAAATTCGAGCTGGGGGATTTGATGGGGGTAGGTTGTGGATATGCAGAGGCGGGTAAATTGGACAATCAGCGAGTGGATGAAGTGTCGAAAAAGACGCCAGGTCTCGCCATCGCCAGGGTAGCCAAGCGGGTCGCGACGGCGGCCACCAGCGTGCAGGTCGCCATCCGTTCTCAAGTGATGACCGGAGGCATCACCGAATAGGTCAGCCACGGCGGCGGCCCAATGGAGCGGATAGGAGCGGAATGGACACCGCGCCAACACGGAAGATGCCTGGCGACGGTGGAACCGGACCCGGGCCGAACAGGGAGGTCAAAATGCTAATTCTGAGCAGAAAAACGAGTGAGGTCATCCACATCGGCGACAACATCCGAATCATGGTTGTCGAGATTCGCGGCGACAAGGTTCGATTGGGGATCGAGGCCCCGAGGGAAATTCCGGTCCACCGGGCCGAAGTGCTTCGGGCAATTCAAAGGGGGAATGAATCGTGAGCATACTAGACGTCGTGATCCTGGCGTGGGGAATACTCGGATGGGGCCAAATATGGTTCTGGGCTCGCCACGGAAAGGAACTGTCCTGGCAACTCGACATCGAACAGAAGGTTACCGCCATCTGGACAAAGACGGCGCAAAAGGAAACAAAGCGGGCGGACGAACTCGCGGCCGAACTCCTGATGGCGAAGGGTGACCTCGGGCAGTGCATCGACGTGCTACTCCATATCCGGGACGCCGACGATGCAGGTAGAGCGAGAACAGTGTTGGCAAAAATCGAGCCGGTGCAATGCACGATGTGCAACGGCGACCGTGTTGTCTTCAACGGCGATAGTGAAGCTGCCTGTCCCGCCTGCGAAGGAACTCACCCCGAATAGGAAACAACCCCCGGCCGCCTCACGCTCAGACGAGCTATGCCGGCTTGGCTCGGGCAATCTGGTACGGGCGGCCGGGAATGAATCACATGAGCAGCTACCACGAATGGGTTGAGAAAGAAGCCCGCGAAGAGGAGTTTCGAGAGGACCTGGAACGTCGCTACCGAGAGGACCCGGCTTGGTGGAAATGGCACGAAGAACAAAGGACAAGACGAATCAAGGAAGCCGATTGCGGCGGAAAGGGGAAAGTGTGACACTCGACGCCAATAAACTGCCGCTTACTCATCGCGTAACCGCACTAGCCGCGGCCTACCTCAACAATCTCGGTTGCAAGCCAGTCGAAACCGAAGTGCCGATTCGTCCCGGGTGGATTGCGGATGTGGCGTCGTACTGGTATCCCACCCAGACTGAAGTGAAAAAACTGGGGCTCAACAAGAACGTGGCCGCACTTTATGAAGGCAATCCGAGCGACTATCGCAAGGTCATGGACTGGGTAGTCGGAGAAGGGCTCTTGACGGTTGTAGCGGAAGTCAAAGTAAGCCGCTCTGACTTTGCGGCCGATGCGAGAAAATGGACGACGGATGTGTCACCTGCCAATCTGTGTTTTCTCGCCTACCCGACCGGCGTTGTTGAAGCATTGCCGCGTGGGTGGTATGGCATCGAGACGACAAAGGATGGCAGTCGCATCCAAAAAATTCACAGAGCGTATACGCGATTCCATGCGCAATTCAGCGCGCAGCAACTAGATCTTGTCGCCGCGGTCGGTATTCGACGGGACCATAGAACACGTCATCGGGCGGTGTCCGACTGGCTGAAAGCCTATCGTGTCGAAGACCGAACGAAACAAGCGCAGTATTCGGCGGCCGACCTGTTACACGGCCTCGCGGAGTGGGTGCAAGGGGAAGGCTGGCGGGCGGATCGCTCGCTGCGAGATGTGTTGTCAAAACTCGGGCTCAAGAAGGTGCCAGCCTACGCACGCGAGGCGGTGGCGTATTTTGAGACGTTACGTGAGGAAGGAAAGGAAAAGGTCTGATGGCTGATTACATGAAGGACCCGGCGTGGTGGAAAGGGGAAAGTGTGATGCTGATTAAGCAACTCGAAGAATTCCTCATGTACCACGACCGTCTACTGGGCCATCATAACAGCTGTCGGGCCGCCGAACTGCGGGCGATGATCGAGAAAGTTAAACAGCTCCAAGCGGACCTGGAAACGGTTCGCAAATTAGCGGACGCCCAGGCCCACCTAATCGTCATCGAAGGGATAATCCCCGGAAAATGGCGAAAGTGCTGCCGGTGCGACAAATGCCGCCTCGTAGCGAAAGCAATGGCCAGAGCAGAGTACATTAAGGATGTCATCGATTGCTGGTGGGAGAAGGAGAACACTAATGACGCCTGAGCAACTCGAAACGCTGGCCGCGTACCACGATTCGCAGAAAAAATACTGGGGAACCGACTCGCCACCGGGCAAGAGTCATCGGGGCTGGGCCGCCCAACTGCGGGCGATGGCCGAGGAAAGTCAGCGGCTGGCGGATGCCGTGACGGCATTGAAAGTGGTGTTAGCATTGTTCGATAGCGACTTGTTTTTTTTCGCAACTCAGGGAGGATGCGGAACCGCAGAGATCAAGAAGGCCATAGCCACCGGTGAAGCCGTGCTAAACACACTGGGTACTTCGCCGACACTTAACGGACTGAAAGGGAACGCCCCATGATCCCCAACTGGAACATCGGCCCCATCGCCCGTAGACGCCTCGCTGAGATGGCTCGGGCTGGTTGGAACGACCACATGATTTGCCACGATGGTAGCGCTAGAGGCGGCGCATTCGTGGGGGTTCGGGCCAGGAAAGGCGACGACTTTGTCGCCACGGCCAACACCATCGGCCAGGCCGTCGCCAAAGCGTATCGGGCTTGGAAAAAGCATAGAACGGGGGTGATCTAATGTTGATCTGCGAGGAGTGTTTTGGGGATGGGTATATCGGCGGGGAGGTATGCCGGCACTGTGGCGGCGAGGGGACCGTCGACGTGAATTGGGAGCCGGAACTGATACCCGGCGTGAATTGCATGGGGGAGTATGACCGTGACTGACGAACAAACCAAACTCACGGAACAGCAAACGGATGCAGCCAAACCCCGCGCTTATCACGTCGACTGCACAAACGAAGAATATCACAAGCGCGAGGAGTTCAGCCGTTCCCAGCACACCGAACTATGGGAATCTCCGGCGTTGTTTCACGGTCGGCATATATCCCGCATCTATCCGCAAGAGACAAAAAAGGCATGGGACGTCGGCACCGCCGCACACGCCTGCCTGTTGGAACCGGAGGGGATGGACGCGGTCGCTATCGAAATTCCGGTGGATACGTTTCGAACGAAGGCTGGCAATCCGTGCGCGAGTCCGCTTGCGACCGCTGACTATACCAAATGGAAAGAAGACCATCCCGGCAGGATTCACCTGACGCCGAATGAATTCGAGGCTGTCCGGCAGATGATTGCCAACGTCCGTGCTCACCCGGCGGCGTCACTGTTTTTGAAGCACGCGATTCACTTCGAGTACACCATTATTTGGAAGGACGAAGAGACGGGGCTACCGTTGCGAGCGCGGCTCGACATGATCTGCGAGTTTGCGGCCGGCTTTGTGGTGCCCGAGTTCAAGACGGCTCGGTCGGTCCAAGCGCGGGAGTTTTCCCGGGATGCGTACAAGCTCGGCTACCACCGCCAACAGGCGATGTATACCGAGGCCGTCGAGGCCCTGTTCGGGCCGGTGATCCTCTTTCCCTTCATTTGCGTCGACAAGAAACCGGCCTACCAGTGCGAGGTATTCACGTTGTCGCCGCGTGCCCTGGAGTTGGGCCGAGAAGAAAACCGGGCAATCCGCCGAGACTTTGCCCGGCGGATTGAGGACAACGACTGGCACAGCGAGAGTTGGGGCAAAGTAAGCGAGGTTGATTTTGCAGAATGGACCTATCAGCAGTAACCCGGAGGTTGAAAAGATGAGCAGGATTACCCAGTTCGAGGCCGAGAACGTGAAGCGGCTGACGGCCGTGAAAATCACGCCCGACGGCAATGTCATCCTCGGTGGAGCAAACGGGGCCGGCAAGTCCAGCGTGCTTGACGCCGTCATGTACGCCATCGCGGGCAAGGCCGCCATGCCGGGGGAGCCACTTCGGCAAGGCGAGAAAAGCGGCCACGTAACGGTCACGCTTGACGGCGAAAATCCGCTGACGATAACGCGGTATTTCGGCGAAGGTGGCACTACCCGGCTTGTCGTGGCAGACGCGGCCGGCAACAAGTTCCGTGGTCCGCAGGCGATCCTCGACCGGCTCTTTTCCGATTTGACATTTGACCCGGTGGCGTTTCTGCGAATGAAGCCAGCCGAACAGGCCGAGGCTCTTCGTGTGGCGGCGGGTGTCGACCTAACGGAGGCCGATGCGGCAATCGAAAGGGCGTACGAGGCGCGGACCGAGTGCAACCGGGACGTGAAGCTGCTTGAGGCCCAATGCCAGGTCGGCAAGATGGAAGACGGCGACGTGCCGGATGCCTTGGTGGATATTAAGGAACTGGCTGTTGAGCGGTCACGATTACAGAAGGAAGAGGACAACGTGGCAAGGGCCGGCCAGTATTGCGATGCGGCGGCTCGCGACGTAACTGGGTACGCCAGGAGAGTTCGCGACCTGGAAACCAAACTTGCCGAGGCAAAAGACGCTGCGACGGAAGCCCAACGCGACCACAAAGAGGCAGGTAAGGCGGTCTTGGCGTGTCGGGCGGCATCAGACATCGACACCGACCTAATGACGGTCGACGCGGCGATCGAAACCGCCACCGTCGCCAACGCCGCCTATCAAGCCGCCGCATCCCACCGAGCACTCAAGGAAGAGCTTGCTGTTGCCAAAGAGACCGCAGGGATGGCCGACGCGGTCGTAACCACAGCCCGCGCGACCAAGGCGGAAATGCTCGCCGCAATCACAATGCCGGTCAAAGGGCTGGCCCTGACCGACGAGGGCGTGCAGTTCAACGGCCTACCCCTCAACCAATGCTCACAGGCGGAGGGCATCACCGTCAGCACGGCTATCGGACTGGCCGCGAACCCGGAACTGCGGGTGATGATGATTCGAGACGGCTCACTGCTCGACAAGGAACACCTGCAACTGGTCTGTGATGCCGCCACCAAGGCGGAATGCGACTTTTGGATTGAACGAGTAGGAGAAGACGAACACACGACCGTCGTTATCGAGGATGGCGCGGTCAGAGCACCCCAAACTACGGAGGTTGATAAATGAGTACGGCAGCAATCACGTTCGAGGACTTCACCCGTCAACTGGCGGCGGCCGATCCAGCAAACGCGCTTGAGGTGGCAATTAAAGCTACTGAGGTGGCGCAAGCGGAAACGAGCCTGGTGAAGGAAGAAGCTAAGCTCCTCGCGTCCGTCAAGATGGGCCAACATGGCCTTGAGGCGGACAACCTTGCCGGCCTCTACCGGCTAGGCCAAATGTATGCCCGATCGTTGCAAATCCCGGAAGAGTACCGAAACCGCCCCGACGATTGCGCGATTATAGTGCAACTCGCCCAGCAGTGGAAAGTCAATCCGTTCATGGCGTTTCAGCACGTCTACATTGTCCACGGGAAGCCGGGGATAGATGCCCAGATGGGGATCAGCCTGCTGCATGCCAGCGGGAAGATCGACGGCACGGTTCAGTATGAATTTAGCGGCGAGCCGAACGCGGCCGACTACGGCTGTACGGCCATCGTGCAGGACGCCGCAACGGGCAAACTTGTCCGGGGGCCGAAAGTTGACTGGGCGATCGTGAAGGCTGAGAAGTGGGACCAGCCAAAAGGCAAGGCAAGAATCCCCTCGAAATGGACAACGATGCCGGACTTGATGTTCCACTACCGGTCGGCCCTCTGGTTGATTCGCACCCGTTATCCCGAGGTGATCATGGGGATGCAATCAGTCGATGAATTGCATGACGCGGCGCCGGAGACGAACAGCAGCGGACCGGCAGCCAAGTCCGCCGACTCACTCGCGGACCTGACGGACAAACTGAACGCCAAGCCCGAGCCGGTCGAGGATCCCCCGGAAGCCCCACCAGAATCCCCGGAGTCGAAACCTCGCGCCAAGCGTTCACCCAACAAGCCCAAGGAAGCCGAGCCGGTCGAGGATCCGCCCGAGGTCGACCTAGTCCACGAATCGAAGCTACACCGCGACCGGTTGTGGCAGGCTCTCTCCAAGGCCAAGTCGCCGGCCTACGTCGAGGCAATCCGCAAAGAGGCCAACGACCTCTGGGGTAGTGGCGACCTGCACGATGAAGACTGCCAAGCGGTGATGAAGTCTTGCATCGAGACGGGCGAGGCTATGAAGGCGAAGACATGAAAGACAGTAATCCCCATGCCAAGGCATGTCGTAGAGACGTGGGGCCCGACTGCTATCACTATTGGTCTGGCATCCATGACTGCGGCGTGATGCGAAGGACTGATGCTCCCGAGGTCACTAACTGTCCCTACTACGAGCCTCGGGAGCCCCTCTGTGCTATCGAGGCGAAGGGATGAAACGCCACCGGCGAACCAAGGGCCACCGACAGGCCGGCCGGAAACACAACCGAAGCCGCAAGGCACTGGTAAAACGGAGGAAGCGGATCATGACTGAACCAACCAAACTATCGGACGAAACACGCGAGGCAATCGGATCGTTTGAACGCTCTGCCGCTCGACTCGTCGAGTTGATGGCATTAGACAGCCCGATTTGTTTTACTATGGACGAAGTGGCGATTGTATGTGAGCGGGCGATGGTACTTGCAAAAGTTGTGGTGTCCCGAGATGCACGTGAGGCTGTTGCAAAATGGCGTGACGGAAGGTGAACCATGACTGAAGAGCGATTACTCCAGATAATCCGTGAGTGAAACAGAAAACAGGGGAGCCGGCGAATGAAGATGAAAAAGTACTTCAGGATCCACGAGAATGACGCCGGAACGGAAGCGCACACGGACGAATATGTCGCGCACCTGGAGGGCGAAGTGGAACGCCTTCGTGGCGTATTGACCGAGATATGGGCAGAGCTTCGAGGTGCTCGGCTGGCACGAAAACGGCGATACGAAGCCGCTGGGGAGAAGGAAACAAAATCATGACTAAACCAACCAAAACGCATATCAATGGCGCGATTCTCTACGGTCTACGTGGCTTGTCGCGTGGTTCGACTGCAAACATTGCGAAGCCTGGTGCGAGGATATTGAGGCCGAGGAGGAATGAGATGGTGTCTGACAAGACAATTCAATTCACGATAGCCAAACCGCCGAATAAACCCAAACCATTTATCTACATCTGGGATGGCACGACGAAAACCCTGGTGTATCGGTTGTCTTGGCGGGGACGGATGGGTTGTCGCCATGAATGGTTCCCGGTCAGTAATCCAGGACACGGAAATTGGCGTAGTGGTTGCATTTATTGTGGAGCACTAGCACGTTAGGTGAGCCATGACCTGGAACTACCGAAACGTCCAATACGCCGGCGGCAGCGGCTTCGGGCTGCACGAAGTCGGCTACAACCTTATGGGCGAGCCGGTCCGGATGACCGAGAACCCGGCTGGATTCGTTAGCGAGACGCGCGACGGAGTCTTGGGGGCGTTGGATCTGGCACTGAAAGAGGCACGCCACCGCCCGATATTCGTCCCGCCGCCGGACTGGAGTAAAACCAGCTTGACACCACGGGCGGCGCCGGTAGACTGATGGCTGAACAACAAGGTTATCCCTATGAACAGATCCCCATGCCCTGGTAACATCTTGGCGAATCTCGCCGACCTTGTTGTTCAGCCAGGGCGTGGGGTCATATAGGGGGCCGACGGATGGCCCAAAAAAGACAGCCCATATCAAAGCGTACCCGCTTCGAGGTGTTCAAGCGGGACCGCTTCACCTGCCAGTATTGCGGCAACACCCCCCCAACGGTGACCCTTCAAATTGACCATATTGTGCCGGTGTCGAAAGGCGGCGACAACTCTCGCGTCAATCTAGTAACCGCCTGCCGGGACTGTAATTTGGGCAAGTCCAATGTCGATTTAGACGTAGTTATCCCCGCAGTGGAGCGTGAACTGGCGAGCGGGCAGGAACGAATCGCCCAACTGAAAGCATTTAACCGACTCCTAAAGGCCGAGCGCCGAGAGCAGGATCAAAGTATTGCGATAGTCGCGGAAGTGATGGGTCGCGGCTACATCAACGTGGGCGCGCAAGAGGAGCGATCCGTCCGGATATTCTTGGCCCGGTTGTCGTTGGATGAAGTGCTGGAGGCCGCCGACGTCGCCCTATCCAAGGGAAACGGCTTTCGGTATTTTTGCGGTGTTTGCTGGTCCAAGATCAAGGAGAAGCAGAGCGATGTCTAAAGATCCCGCGTTTCCTTGGTATGCGTCAGACTGGCTGGGGTCGAACGCCCGGGCAATGATGACCCTCGAACAGCAGGCCGCCTACATGCTTCTCTTGTGTCGCCAATGGTCGGATAGGACGTGTTCCTTGCCGGATGATGACGAGGTTTTATCGCAGCTTTCCGAACTAAACGAAGGGTGGTTCAGTGGTGGTTGCAGTGTGCTACGCCCAAAGTTTCCAAAACACCCTACAATCGAGGGGAGAGTAGCAAACCCAAAACTGCTAATGGTGCGCGCCGAAAGGGATGCTTGGCGCGACAAAAGCAGAGAAGGCGGCAAAAAGTCGGCTGAGACACGACGCGCAAAGGCAAGGCGCAGAAAGACTTCGGATAAATCGAAGGGTGGTTCAACCACCGTGGGTACCAATGGGGCAACCAAACGTCAACCATTTGGCAACTCTCCGTCTCCTTCTCCGTCTCCTTCTCCGTCTCCTTCTTTGTCTTCACTTCCGTCTTCTTCTCCAACCAAAGCGCCGGGCAAGCCGGCGAAGTGGGCGGGGGAAGTTGAGGCGGTCTGGGCACACTACAAGACGCACCGCCCGAAAGCCCGGGTTCTGGGCCCCGACGCCCGGAAGTCAATCGTCGGTCGCTTGGTCGAGGGGTACACCGTTGATGACCTCAAGACGGCAATCGACGGAAACTACCTATCCCCCCACCATTGCGGACAGAATGCCACCGGCACGCTTTACCACAATCTGGCCCTGATCGTCCGAACGGCCGACGATGTTGAGAGGTTCGCGGCGTTCACAGAAGAGGCCGGTAAGCCACAGTTGAGCCAGCGGAGCCAGCGGACGGCGGCCGCGGCGGAAAGTTACATCAAACGCACGGAGGATCAGCATGACTGACCAATCCGATCGAATCCGCCTGATAGCTGCCCTGGCTGCCACGTTCAACCGTGAAGCTGATGAGGCAATGTTCCAGGGCTACGAAATAGGATTGGCCGACTTACCGCTAGAGGACGTACAGCGGGCCGTGCAACGGGCAATCCGTGAGTGCAAGTTCATGCCGGCCGTGGCCGAGCTTCGGGGGTTATCGGGGGTGATGCTGCCGGCGGACCGAGCAATCAAGGCGTGGGACGTATTTGCGAAAGCGGTCGGAAAGCACGGCTACTATACGAGCGTGAACTTCGACGATCCGATCATCAACGCGACGGTGCGTAGCCTCGGTGGTTGGGAGGCCGCGTGCGAGAAGGGGGGCGACGAGTTTGACAAGTGGCTGCGGAAGGATTTCGAGCGGGTCTACCTCGCGTTCGAGCGGACGGGCGTCGGGCCAGAAGCAGCAGCGCCGTTGGTTGGGTTCATAGGCAGAACCAACGCCTTCACCGGCTACCACGAAGATATTCCAGAGCCGTTGCTGATTGCGTGCGACCTACCGCCTCACCGGGATGGAGTGGTTGGGCTGCCGGCGCCAAAGCGGGAGCCTCAGCGATTATTGACCGAAGCAGCGGCCAGCGTTGGAAGAAAAGTAAGATGAGAATGACTGGCCGAGTTTCCGTGAACCCCGAAAGGCTGACGATGCACATTAAGGCAATTAAAACTGAGAGTGATTATCACGCAGCGTTGTCCCGCATCGAGACGCTGATGGACTTCGAGGACGAGCTTGAAGTGTTGTCGGTCCTGGTCGCGGCCTACGAGTCGGAACATTTTCCAACCGAGATAGCAGACCCCATCGCTGCAATTAAGTTCCGCATGGAACAGCAGAACTTGACGCAGGCGGATCTGATTCCGTTTATCGGCAGCCGCAGTAAGGTTTCAGAAGTGCTTTCCGGAAAGCGTGGACTGAGCCTGGCGATGAGGCAGCGACTTCACGTCGGGCTATGTATTCCGGCGGCTGTGATGTTAGGAAAAAGTAGCGACGAACCACGAAAGGCGTAAACCATGGCTAAGCTAACAAGGCCCACGGCGGTTCGCGTGCCATTGGTGCTAACCTCCGTACTCGTCGCCACGAAAGATGGCAAGCTGGCAATGGAGGCGATTCTGACCGATACGCCAGGGCTAGTGATTGTGCTTGGCGTCAACCCAAAATGCCCGGCCTGTTATGCGCATGTGACACATGAGCTCAGCAGCATAGGGGTCGCGAGTTTCGATAGTCTTCTGAACGCAATAGCTTTCGCCGCCGCTGCGGCTCAGGTTAGGGATTGGCTGCAAACAATAACGAAAGGCTGTTTCTCTCGCGAGCAATCCAGGACAATAACACAACTAAAGAAAGATCACCACGCGGCGGCATAATCAGGAACCACGAAAGGCGTAGCCGATGCGACGCGATGGCCGTGCATTTTTTTTGGATTCGTCCGATTGGAAGCGAAGGCGCGCAGAGGAATTATTGACCCGTTTAGCAAACATAACCAGGAGAAAACCAATGGAAGCCAGACTAAACACGGTCGCCGAAGTTACGGTCGCGATTAACGAAGAGGCCATGACCTACGAGGCGAACCGAAAAGAACTACTCAAACAGCACCAGTTGTGCCGGAAGCATCTACGTGCCTTGCTGGAGGTGCTGCAAGACCGCGAAGCGGGAGCCGACTGATGGCACGCAACCACCCCAGCGAAAGCATGAAGCGACTCAAAAAGGACGGCTACACCGGCGTCGGCTTGGTGTCCTTCTGGGTCACGTTTCACGATGCCGGATATGACGCGCGGCTGGCGGAGGCGTTGCGGGCATTAGTCGAAAGTGACGTGTTGACAGACACGTTTGGATATTGTCGCTGGTGCGCCGGCTGGAAAGGGGCAAAACACAAAAAGACGTGCCCCGTCGCCTCTTCGATCGACCTTCTCGCCAAGCTCCCCAAGCCCGAGTCAGCCACCGGCCAGCGAGCCAAGTACAAAGGCGGATTCCGCAAAGACTTCCTCGGCTGCGCGGACATCTTGTGTTTCCGCCGCAACAACCCCGGCTGCCTGTTCGTCCAATGCACGACGAAGCGAGCCGTGTCAGACCACCTGCTAAAGTATCGCCGCGACCCCAAGGTACGCGAGAACATCCTGGCCTGCCTGGCGAGCGGCAATCGGTTTGTGGTCCACGGGTGGGAGCAAACTGACGTGCCGAACAAGAGCGGCGAAGGCAGTCACGTCCGTTGGGTATGCCATGAATACGAAGTGACGACAGAGAAGATGGAGTTGACCGACCGAGACCTCAAGGCAATCAAAACGAAAGGAAACGAGTGATGAGCGAACACATAATCCTCCCGTCGAGCCGCGTGGCGGTCGGCCATTGCGTGATTATAAGCGACAGCGATTGCCCCGAAGGAAGGCTGGTTGCAATCGTAACAGCCGTAAGCGATGATACCGTGACAGGCCGCTATCTGCATGTCGGCATCGACATGACGGTGTGCTGGCAGCACGTCGACAGGGTCACGCCGGTAAGTGCATTTGGCGTCCGCGTGATTTTCGACGGCGACGACTATTGGTGCGAACCGGACGACTCGCTACCAAAGACAGCAAGCTACCCGGACGGTGAGCCTCGTCCCTGGCAAGAGCGGCGGGGGCCAGTACACCACAAGCTGAAAAAGAAACCATTGCGATTGGCACTCGAAACGAAGGGGGATTCTTGTGACAAAACCTACCGATAGTCCAGTCATCGCGCTCCTGCGCCACGTTTGGTGTACGAACGGAGCTGCGACCTCGCATAGTTGGGAACGGATGAATCAGTCCATGACCGCCGCAATGGAACTCGCCATCAACTCCGGGATGGAATTCGAGGCGACGGACTTCAGCCGCAAGATACTGAAAGATTTCAATGTTGGGTACTGGTGGGGCGGCACCGAACGATACTACACGCTCGCGGTAATGACCGGCAATTTGTCGGCGGCAAAAGCCATCGAAACATATTTGGACAGCCAGGCGTTTATTGCCGACGAGGTGTCGCCGCCATCGTGGCAAGGCTGTTTTGCGCACACGACGCGGACACGTAAACGGGGGCGACTCGCCATCGGGTTCAGTTTTCCGTGGAAAGGCGAAGCGGTAACCGTGACGAGCTTTTCGGGCGACGGAAAACATCTAGTTGCGTGCAGCTACAAAGAGCGGGCGAAGGGTAGCTACAGCAACACAATCAAGAGGTCGTTCGAAATCACGCCCGCCGCCATCAAGGAGGATCGCGCGGAGCGGAGGAAGGCAATCAACGCAAAAGGGGGATAATCATGGCGTGTGAAGGTGAACTATTCAAAATCGAAGCCGAAGATGGGGACACTAGTATCGTCTCAATTCGCGTGCATGACCGCGACGTGCGCAACGGAGGCGTGCCAAGATTTGGCCCATGCCGATTAGAAGCGGAGGCGAAAATCATGGCTGACACAACGAAAATTTCCTGGTGTGACAAGACCTGGAATCCGTGGCTCGGTGGCAAGGGCGTTCGTCGCAAAACCAGCGATGCCAACTGGCGGAAGCCGTTGACGTGGGAGGCGAAAGCTGAGTGCATCCAACAATGGTGCGCAGCAAACACAAACGATGTGCAACCACGTCCCCGCGTGTTCGTCGGCTCGCTGATGGACGCTTTCGAGGACTGGGAAGGGCCGATTGTGAACGCAAAGGGGCGGCGGCTGTGGACGAATGATCAAGGGGGCCCCGAATACTGGACTGCTGATCCGTCGTCTGGTCGGCCTTGCACAATGGCCGACCTTCGCCGCGATATGTTGGTGACGATACGCGAGACGCCGAATCTGGATTGGCTTTTGCTCACGAAGCGAATTGAGAACGCCCAGCGGATGATCCTAGAATTCGTTGAATGGCTCGAAGAACCAGAGTCGTACTTTTCCAATGTCTGGCTTCTCTACTCGGCCAGCGACCAGGAGACTTTGGAGGCGGGTATCGGCAGCCTGCGCGAATGCCGAGACTTAGTGCCCACGCTTGGGCTCAGCTTGCCGTTGGTCGGACCGGTGAACTTCCGACGACTGTCACCAGAGATCGTTCGGTGGAAATGCGATTGCAATGTAGGGGTAGCGTTTACCGGAGACTTCTTTTCTGGCCGCGGTACAAGTCCCGATGATATGAATGATCCCGGATGGGACACGTGCTGCGCCAAATGTGGCTGTGAAAAAACAGTCCCGCTACTCGACTGGGTGACCGTCGGCGGACAGTCAGGCCCCCACGCCCGGCCGATGGAGATAGCCTGGCTCCGTGACATCGTTGAACAGTGCTGTGCTGCTGGTGTCCGCTGCTTCGTGACACAGGACTCGGGACCGAAACCGGGCAAGCAGGGGCGAATTCCCGATGACTTATGGGCGGTGAAACAATTTCCAGAGGTAAAGCGATGAGCGATTACGCAACTCGGCGTGTAGAGTACTGGATCGGCAATGATTGCACGATCGTGGAGGACATGCTACGGGCCGATAAGGCAATGGCTGTTGCTCGCGAAGAGTGGGCATATCGAAAACTCGTCGGCCCCCGCGTGGACAAAGTGTGTGTTCGTAACGAACGCACAGGGGCCGTCTGCGACACAATATCACGCCCGGAGCAGCACGGATGAAGTGGAACGTGAAACAATCCCCGGAGGTGAGCCTAAAATGAGTAAGTATCGCCGAGAAATCAATCTTTCTCACGGTTTCCCCGAAATCGTCTGCCTCTGCGGGTC